>Ga0102924_1000078_pt1 | contig 112028 bp, 103 predicted proteins | sample PaiPotPPM11metaG_FD_80116 | JGI IMG/M metagenome (GOLD analysis project Ga0102924, IMG submission 80116) | Iron sulfur acid spring bacterial and archeal communities from Banff, Canada, to study Microbial Dark Matter (Phase II) - Paint Pots PPM... ...
CGCGTTTTGCGGCATGTTATACCGCACGAAGGCCGCCATCGTCCACAGGCGGTGCATGCCCGCGCCGCTATTGAACGAGGCCGCGCCCCAGAGCGGCGGAAACGCCGCGCTGCCCGCACCGTTCGCGCCGTGGCATGCCGCGCAGCGCTGCGCGTAGAGTCCCGCACCGCGCTCTGCGCTCACGGGTTGCGGGGGCGCAAATTTCGTCAGCTTCACGCCGGGAGCGGGCGTCGCACCGACCGGCGTCCCGCGCGAGAGGTACGCAATGTATGCGACCAGCGCAGTCATCTCGCGACTATTGTATGCGGGCGGCTTTCCGTGCATGCTGTAGAGAAAACATTCGGCCAAGCGGTCTTGCAGCGTGATCATCCGGTGCGCGCGCGCGTTCCATTGCGGAAATTGTCCGTAGATCCCGACGAAACTCTCGCCCTTGGGTTTCGTTCCCCCGGCGACGTGACACGCGGCACAATCCATGTTCGCAACGACATACGGGCGCAAGTGTGCGCGCGTGTTGAGAATTAACTCGCGGCCGTACCGGATGAGATCTCCGGGCGCGCCCGCCGGAATCGTTTTCTCGTCGTATGCAGTCGTTTGGGCAGGCGGCTTCGCGGCGTTGCTCGCGCATGCGGTCAACACACAAAAGCAGAAGATCGGCAGCGCAAAAACTCTCATGCTAACGTCAACGTGATATAGCTGTAATGGTAACGCTGCTGCAATGTGGCCACCGCGGCGACCATCGCAGGAACCACGTGCGTGCCGGGAATCAAGTGCGTGAGGATGTCGCTGGCAACATCGGTTGCGTCCATACCGGACGGCGCGAATCCGCCCTTCACGATCGCGCGAGCCTGTTCTTCAACGGCGGTGTGACACGTTAGGAACACGGCGCCGCGGCTCTGCAGCGTTGCGATAGCGGTATCCTGAAAGAAAACTCTGCGGATCGTTAGGGTCGGTCGTGTCTTCAAACACGGACGCGGACGCCGGACGCAGAAATACGTTGCTGTCGACCGGCTTGCCGGCCGCATCTTTCACCCCGAGAAACTCGCCCATGCGGTATTTCTGCCACACGTCGTCCGCATAGGTGAACGCGCTCGCCGGTCCGTGCGGCGCGAACACTATCGTGATGCGGTCGGCCGGGTAACCGAAACCAAAGTGCAAGCCGTTCAAGCCGTTCTTCATATTATTGAAGAGCGCCGGGCGAAAGGCGACCGCTTCCCAAACCTGCCGGATATTCGCGGGCTTGTCCACGGCGCGCGCAAAAGCCGCGGCGTCAAAGTTCGCACTGCGCTCGACGAAATCCGATCCGCCCGGAACGGCGGCCGCCGCGCCTGCTGCTACGGCTGTCACGGACGTGCTGGAAAGAAACGAGGCACGATTCATGAACTCACCTTTCTCGAGTCGAGGAGTACGCCGTGAAAGAAATTGATCCCACGCAATCGACCGACCCGCGCGTACCGCGGGCAGCGTTTCTGGGCGCCGGTGCCGCGGTAGCGGCCGGGACCAGCGGCGACGGCGCAACGGACTTCGGCGCTTTCCGGCCGACGGCGTGTACGCGTTCTCACAAAATCTGCACGTGCCCAACGACATTGTGGAATACGCCGATGCGGGACACGCATTCATGCACGATCAACGTTCCTCGTATGTTCCCGACGCGGCCGAAGACGCTTGGCGCCGCACGCTGGCCTTCCTCACAAAGTATTTAAAAACGTAGCGCGAATCGTTCAGAGGTGACGATCTCGTTCGCGGTCCTCTTTGCACTGTTCGCGGGCATTGTGGCGGGCGCCGCGGTCATGTGGTTTCTGGCCGGCCGCATCAAGGCGGAGCTGCACGAGGCCAACGCGCGCGTCGCCGTAATGCAGCGCGACTCGTTCCTCCAGCTGGCCAACGAACGGTTTTCGGCGATTGTGTCGCCGGTTCAGCAGAAGCTGACGGAGTTCGATGCGCTGGTGCGCGATATGGAAGAGAAGCGCGCCGGAGCCTACGAGGGTTTGCGCGAGCAGATATCCGGCTTGATCGATCGCAGCGGAAAAATGGAAACGGCTGCAACGAACCTCTCGGCGGCGCTGCGAAATCCGACCACGCGGGGAAAATGGGGCGAGATCCAGTTGCGCCGCGTCGTCGAGCTCGCGGGAATGGAATCGTACTGCGATTTCGGCGAACAGCAAACGTTTGAAACGGGCGACGAACGCGGGCGTCCCGACCTCACGGTGCAGTTGCCGGGAAATTCACGCATCTTCGTGGATGCGAAAGTTCCGCTCAACGCATTCCTCGAGGCAATCGAATTGCCGGACGAAGCCGGCCGCCGCGAGCGTTTCCGCGCGCATGCCGCGGCTTTCAAAGTTCACATCGACCAACTGGCGCGGCGCAACTATCAGCGCGCCGAACATTCCGCCGACTTCGTGGTGATGTTCGTGCCGGGCGAGGCGTTCTTGAGCGCAGCCTGCACCGAGAATCCCGACCTCATCGAATACGGAGCCGGCAAGGACGTCTACGTCGCCAGCCCCTTGACGATGATCGCGCTCTTACGTTCGTACGCGCTCGGCTGGCAGCAGCGCCAACAAGAGGAAAACGCCAAAAAAATCGCGGAGGCCGCGCGCGTGCTCTACGATCGCGTACGCGCGTTCGCGGGACACATCGCCGCGATCGGCGCCAATCTCGAAAAAGCGGTCGGCGCCTACAACAGCGCCGTCGGCTCGATGGAAAGCCGCGTCCTACCGCAAGGCCGCAAGATCAAGGAGCTTGCCTCGCTGCCCGACGCCGAGCTTCCCGAGTTGATGCCGGTCGAACTCGCGCCGCGCGAGATCACCGCGCTCGATGCGCAGCAGCGCAAGAACGCCGGCTAACGCATGGCGACCGCCGCGCGCGCGACCGCGCGCGATCCATCCATCAGAACTATTTCCTTCGCAGCCGGCGGATGCGCCACGAAGAGCGTCCGCTCGCCTCCGCTTCCCGTTAATACGCCGAGCGAGCGGCCATTCGCGGAGAGGCTGAGGTTCCGATCGCTTAACGCGATCACATAGAACCACGCACCGGATCGCGCGAAGATGACCTTCGCGGCTGGCGCATCGGGCGCGATCTTTACGAACTGCGCGTGCAGAAAGTGCGAGTTCACCATAGCCGCAAGCGCTTGGCCGCGCGCCGCATCGGCAGCATGGAGATCGCGATCGCGCTGCCAGAAAGCCGCCGACGGAAGCAACCCGAGGATCAGTGCGGCCGCCACGAGCGGATAAAAGAATCGTACACTTGAGCGCGTCGTCAGCAACGCGCGCATCCGCCGGTCGAGCCGCGGGGAAACTTTCATTTCCGCCGTGCTCAAAGCTGCGACCGTCTCCTCGGCTTCACCGACGCGCCGCGCACACGTTTCACAACGCGCGATATGCGCGTCGACGGCAGCGCGCTCGGCATCCGGCAGCGCTCCCAGCGCGTAGAGCTCGGCGAGTTCGTCGAGGTGCATCGTGCCGCTTTCGTTCACAGCGTCTCTCCTTGCGCGACGAATTGTGCGCGAAGCGCACGCACCGCGTGGGAGAGGCGGCTCTTGATCGTGCCGAGCGGCTCGTTTAAGCGGCGCGCGATTTCTTCATACGGCAAGCCCTCGTCATAGGCCAAGTGGATCGCCTCCTGTTGTTTTTCTCCCAAAGTTTGCAATGCACGGGCGATTCTGTCGCGGTCGGCCAGCGAGTTATCCGGCGGCGCAACGACCTCCGGACGAAAATTCTGGCGCTCGATTCGCAAGCGATTCGATTGTTTGCGCCGGCGCGAGAGCGCTTCGTTGCGCACGCACACCACCAAAAATGCGCGCAGCGATCCGCGCGCCGCGCTGTATGCGTTCTCTCGCTTCCAAAGCTTGGCAAGCACGTCGTGAACGCAGTCCTCGGCTTCCTCGCGCTCGCCCAAAACATGCATCGCGCCCGCAAAGAGCGCACCCTTGAACGCGTGGTAGGCCGCCTCGAACGCCCATGCCTCGCGAGCGACGAATCCGGCTTCGAGCGATTTAGGCGAGAGTTCGGTCGTTGATAACTGCGGCATGCCCCTGTTCTAAGTAGACGTCGCGGTATCCAATCACGTGCAGCAGCTGATCGTGCGGTAACGCGAGCGGGCCCGGTTTATCGGCTTTGCCGGGCGCCGGTTGCGGATATGCTGTTGCGTCGGCCGTCGCAAAGCGAATGTTGCCTTCCTGATGCGTGACGACCTGGTGGATGTGTCCGCTCAAAACCGTGACGTTGTCGAACCGCTTCAGCATCGCAAGGGCTTGCGAGCCATCTTGGGTCGTCCAACCCCACGATGGAAAGAGCGCGTAGAGCGGCGCGTGCGTAAAGACGACGACCGGAGTCGAAGCCTTTTGTGACGCAAGGTCGCGCCGCAGCCAATTCAGTTGATCGTTTCCAAGCAGGCCCATCTTTTCGAAATCGAAGACATTGATCAGCGCGACGAAGTGCGTGCCGTTGTGATCCCACGAGAACCATTTCCTGCCGTGCTGCATCGAGGGAAATGCGTTGAAAAACGAATTGTAATCTTTGCCGATGAAATCGTGTTCGCCGGGAATGACAATCAAGGGCGCGCGCAGCTGCGACAGGATGTCCTTCGCGGTTGCGAACTGCTCCGGCTTCGAGAGATGGGTGACGTCGCCGGTATGGATCACAAACTTCGGCTGGGTCGCCAGCGCATTGATCTTGGCGACCGCGGCCGCCAGCGTCCCGGAGACGTCGGGGTTGGCGGCTTGGTGAAAGCCGATGTGGCTGTCGCTAATCTGTACGAACTCGATCGTCCCGCTCGCCCCTGCGGCCACCGCGGTACCGGTCATAATGCCGCCGGCGCTCAACGCGTAGGCGATGCCGGCCCCGGTCCAGGCTACGTGTTCGAGAAAATCCTTGCGCTGCATCAGTGACCGCCCATTCCCATTCTTGCGACCACGACAATCGTGCCCTTCATATAGGGATGCAGCGAACAAAAGTACGAGTATTTTCCGGGCTTTTGCAGCTTCACGGTCCAGGAGTCGCTGGTGTCGAGTCCGCCTGAGTTGAACGCGCCCTTGTCCGCGACAACGGTATGCGCTTCCTGATCCTGGTTAACAAAGCGCACGCTTTCACCCGCGGCAATGGTGAGCGTCTTTGGCGAAAACGCAAAACCCTTGATCGCGACCGTGTGCGACGGGCGCATAGAGGAGGTGGCCGGAAGGGACGCCGCGCCCAGCAGAACGGCGGCGGCCGCGGCAGACAGCATAAGTTCTCTCATGCCGCTACTATGCGCGGGGGCCGCCGATAGTTCAGATCCTAGTGTGGCGAGGCCTCATACTGCTGCAGCGCCTGCAGGGTGTTGGTCACGTGCCGGGTCGGATTGAGATCGGTGTAGGTGTAGATGATCTTCCCGCCCGGCACGATCACGTACGAGGTCCGGTTCGCATAAGCGGGAGCCTGCGGCAACACTGCATCGTAGGCTTTGGCCACCGTGAGCTGCGGATCCGCGGCGACGGCAAACTTGCTGCGGCATTCGCTCACTGAAAATTTGTTCAGCGTATCGATCGTGTCGTGCGAGATGCCGATCACCGTGGCTCCGAGCTTCTTGTATTGGTCGACTGCGTCGGCGAACTCGTGCGCCTCGATCGTGCAGCCTTTCGTGAAGGCGGCCGGGTAGAAATACAGCACGACCGGGCCCTTTTTCAGCGCGTCCGCTAAACTGAAAGCAAAGACTTTGCCGCCCAGCGAGGCTTGCGCTTTGAAGTCCGGTGCATTCGCGCCGACTTGCAAGCTCGCAAGCGCCGGTGCTGCGCTAAGCGCCGCAATGGCGGCGATGAAAAGAAAACGACGGTACATAGGAACTCCTTAAGCGTGGTGCGGCCGCTGACGGAGGGAGTTCTCCCAACGGGCTGGGCCGCCTTCGGGGATTCTCGCGCTGCGCGAGCAGGCCCCGGTACCCGGCGAAGCTAGAGCCCGATGAGCTTCGCGAGAATCATGCGCTGCACTTCGTTCGTACCCTCGCCGATCTCGTTGATTTTCTGATCGCGGTACATGCGCGACACCGGATATTCGTCCATGAAGCCGTAGCCGCCGTGGATCTGCACCGCTTGGTTCACGACGCGGTGTGAGAGTTCGGCTGCATAGAGCTTTGCAAAGCTCGCACTCTTGACAAAATCGCGGCCCTGATCTTTTTCCCACGCGGCTTTCAGCACCATGAGCTCGGCATGCTCGATCTCCGTGATCATGTCGACGAGCTTGAACGCGATGGCTTGGAATTTGCCGATCGGTCGTCCGAACGCTTGCCGCTCTTTCGCATATTTTATGGACTCATCGTAAGCGCCGCGCGCCAGCCCGACCGATAGCGCGGCTACCGAGATGCGGCCGCCGTCCAGAATCGTCAGGAAATTCTTGAGCCCGTCGCCGCGTGCACCCAAAATGTTTTCGGCCGGAATCTCGCAATCGGCAAACGAGAGCTCGCGCGTGTCCGAGGCGCGCCATCCCATCTTGCGGTATTTCTTGCTGCGCGTGAATCCGGGCGCATCCTGCGGCACGATGAGATTGCTGATCTCCGGTTTTCCATCGTCGCGTTTGCCGGTCACGGCGGTGATCGTCGTTCCGGCGCTGATATCGGTGCCGCTGTTGGTGATGAACGCCTTGGTGCCGTTGACGATCCATTTGCCGTCGCGCAGCACCGCCTTCGTTTGCGTGTTTCCCGCGTCGCTGCCCGCGTTGGGTTCGGTCAGGCCGAAGCCCCACAGCTGCTTGCCTTGGGCCAGCGGAATCAGATATCGCTCTTTTTGCTCCTTTGTGCCGAAGAGGTAGAACGGCATGGCGCCCAGTGAAACCTGTGCCGCCATCGTGATCGCCGTTGACGCATCCGCGTGCGCCAGCTCCATCACGGCCAGCGCATAGCTCACCGTATCGGCGCCCGAACCGCCGTATTCTTCCGGAAACGGCAGCCCCATGAGTCCCAGGTCCGCCATTTCACGCACCAGATCGTACGGAAATGCTTCGTCGCGGTCCATCTCTTCAGCGCGCGGCGCAACCCGTTCGCGCGCGAACTCCCGCACCGTCCGCCGGATGGCCTCTTGTTCGCCGGTCAAGTCAAGATTCATAACGTAGCGAAGGTATCCGTTCGGACTGTTTGAAAAACCCTCTTGCAGCGATGATCTCATTACGCGGCGTGTCGCTCGTATATCCGAACGGAGTGCGCGCCCTCGACAATGTCAGTCTCGAGATCGGCAAGGGTGAGTTCATCTTTCTCGTCGGGCACTCGGGAACGGGCAAATCGAGTTTGCTGCGTCTGCTCTATCGCGAAATGGCTCCCACCGACGGGCACATCATCGTCGACGGCATTCGCGTCGACCGGCTTGCCCGGCGGCGGATTCCGGCGTTACGGCGCCATCTGGGCGTCGTGTTTCAAGATTACAAGCTGCTGACCGACAAAACCGTCTGGGAAAACGTCGCGTTCGCGCTGCAGGTCACGGGCGCGCACACGCGCGACGTACAGCGCCAGGTGCCGCGCGCGCTCGATCTGGTCGGCCTCGCGCACAAGAGCAGGATGTATCCCAACGAACTCTCGGGCGGCGAGCAGCAGCGCACCGCGATCGCGCGCGCGCTGGTCAATAACCCGAAGCTGTTGCTCTGCGATGAGCCGAGCGGAAATCTCGATCCGGCTAACACGACGGAGATCATGGAACTGCTGCGCCGGATCAATCTCAAAGGGACGACGGTTGTCGTTGCCACGCATAATCAAGCCGTGGTCGACCGCATGCGCCGGCGCGTCGTGCGCCTCGATAACGGCCGCGTCATCACCGATGAAGAGCGAGGGTATTACTTTCTTGGACTGGGGCAGGATCAGATTCTTTCTGGGTGAGGTTCAGCGGAGCTTCACCCGGAACGCCGGCATGCAAGCTACGGCGATCGGCACGGTCGCGGTCACGATCGTCATGCTGGGCGTGTTCCTGTTCGCGCGCGCCGAGTTCATCCAGGCCGAGTCCGGCGTTTTCAGCCAGATTCTCATCTCCGTCTATATGGAGCCGTCGGCAACCACCGCTCAAGAAGACGCAGCTCGCACGCGACTCGCACGAGATCCGCGTATTCTCAATGTGAAGTTCGTTCCCAAGCGGGAAGGCCTCGCACAGCTGCGCCGGCTCATGAAGGGGCAGATCGACACATCGCTGTTGACGGAAAATCCGTTACCGGACAAGTTTCGCGTGCAAGTGCGAGATCCGCAAGAAGTGCCGGCAGTCGCGCAAAGCATTGGCCGCATTCCGCACGTGCAGAACGTCGAGTACGGCCGGCAAGTCGTCCAACGCCTGCTGCAGTTGGCTGCAGTCATGCGTCCCGTGGGCATAGCAGTCATCGTGCTTTTCTTGCTGGTCGCCGGCATCATCATCTCCAACACGATCCGGCTCACCGTTTTTGCGCGCCGCCGCGAAATCTCGATCATGCAGCTGGTTGGCGCCACGAACATGTACATCCGTATGCCGTTCATTTGTGAAGGTTTGCTCGCTGGCGTGGCGGGCGCGGCGATCGCGGTCGGCGCGCTCGCGCTGGCGCGCGCATCGCTTCTGCCGAAGATCGCATTGGCGCTGCCGTGGCTGCAGGTAAATACGCTGGCGGTCGATCTGTCCTGGGTCGTGCTCGAGTTGTTTGCGGTCGGCGCGGCCGTCGGCGTGATCGCATCGTGGATAGCGGTCGGACGATACCTGCGAACGTAGGCGGATGCTATGCGCCGCATCGATGAAATCGAACAGCTCAAGAACGAACTCGTCAGCACGGTTTCGCACGAACTCAAAACTCCGCTGGCGGCGATAAAAGCGTACACGGCTACGCTGCGCCAGAATCCCGAACTCTATGCCGAGAAGCGCGAAGAATATCTGCGCATCGTCGAGGAACAAGCCGACCGGCTCTCGCGGCTGATCGAGGATTTGCTACTGGTGACGCGCGTTGAGGCCGGGCAACTGCTGCGGCGGCGCACGACCATTCCGCTCGACGCGGTCCTCGACGAGGCGCTGGCCGAAATACACTTCGATACCAAACGCTATCCGATCGAACGGGAAACTGCCGCCGCCACCGTTTCGGGCGACCCCGACAGGCTGCGCGATTTATTTCGAAACCTGATCGAAAACGCGATCAAATATTCGCCCGAAGGCGGACCGATCGTGGTGCGCGCACGCGAAAGCGATGACACGACGGTCGTCGAGGTGAGCGATTCCGGGATCGGCATTTCGGCCGGCGACCTCCCTTATATATTCGAACGTTTTTACCGGGCCGAATCCGAAGTTGCATCGGCTGCCGGCGGCAGCGGCCTGGGGCTGTACATCACGCGCGCGATCGTGCGGGCGCACGGCGGCACCATAGAAGCGTGCAGCGAAGCCGGCCGCGGCACTACCTTTACGGTTTGCCTTCCTAAGCGCAGCTGATGCCGCAGATCTTGGTCGTCGACGACGACCGCAACCTTCGCAAGATCATTCAAACGAATTTGGAGCTTGCCGGCTTCGAGGTCATGGCTGTTCCGAACGGCGCCGACGCGCTGCGCGCCTTGGAATCGACGCAGCCCGATCTGGTCGTGCTCGACGTCATGATGCCCTCCATGGACGGTTACGAAGTCGCTCGGCGCATTCGTTCGCGCCCTTCGAATACGCACGTTCCCATCATCATGCTCACCGCAAAAGGCGAGATCGAGGACAAACTCGCCGGCTTTGAAGCCGGGATCGACGATTACATCACCAAGCCGTTCGGACCGCAGGAGCTGCTGGCGCGTGTGCGCGCGAAAATCGCGCGCGTTGAGATGGATTCATCGCTCTCACCGTTGACGAAGCTGCCTGGAAACCTCGCGATCGAGGCGGAGGTGCGCCGCCGGCTCGAGAGCGGAAACCCGTTCGCCGTGCTCTATATGGATCTCGACAACTTTAAAGCTTTTAACGACTTGTACGGATTTACGCATGGAGACGAAGCGATTCGCATGCTCGCGTCGGCAGCGGTTGACGTCGTGCGCCGGCGCGGAACGAATCTCGATTTCGTCGGCCACATCGGCGGCGACGATTTTCTGATCGTTACACTGCCTGAGCGGGCAGAAGAAATTGCGCGCGAAATCATCAGCGACTTCGATCGCGGCATCCGCGAGTTGTACCGTCCGCAGGACCTGCGGCAAGGTTTTATCGAAACGCACGATCGGCGCGGCGCGCTCAACCGCTATTCGATTATGTCGCTCTCCATTGCGCCGTCTCGAGCGAGCAGCGCCGGCTGACGGATTATGCGCAGATCGGCGAAACGGCCGCCGAACTCAAACGTTACGCCAAATCGATCGGGGGTTCGGTCTACGTGAAAGACAAACGCCGCCAATGATTCGCAAACTGATCGCAGTCGTGCTGTTGTTCGGTTTCGTCCCCGCCGTTGCGCTGCCGTCCGGCCTGACTTCGAAGATCCAGGCCGAACGCCGCAAAAAAGAGGCGCTCGACCGTCAGCTCCACCAAAAGCGGGCGGAGCTGCACGCTGCGACGGTGCGCGTCACAAATCTGCAAGGCGCGCTCGATCAAACCAACCACTCGATCCACGACGTTTCCTCGCGGCTGGATGCAATCACCGGGCAGCAAGCGAGTACGCAACGCAAACTTGCATGGAACACGCTGCAGCTCAATGCCGCGCGCAAAACGCTAGCGCTGCACGACAATCTCCTGCGGCGGCGGCTCATCGATACCTACGAGCGCGGCGATCTCGGCTACGTCAGCGTGCTGATGGCGGCGAAATCATTCTCGGATTTCGTAGAACGCTGGCAAGATTTGGGCCTGCTGATCGCAGCCAATCAACGTGCCGTGCGCGAACGCAAGGCCGCCGCGAAAAAAGTAGCGGTCGCGCAACAAAATCTGCAAGCCACTCAGGCAATACTCGAACAGCAGCAGCTGGCGCAGCAGCGAACGAAGAATCAGCTCGACACGCTCGCGCAGGAGCGCGGGAATCTCGTAGCCCTCGCGGACGCGCAGCGCCATCATGTCGCCGGACAAGTTGCCGAGATGGAGGGCCTGAGCGAAGCCGAAAACGCGCAGCTCGAAGCGCTGATCCGCGAGTATGAAGCGCAAATCGCCGCGGCGCGGCGCGCCGCCGGCATCGTTGGCCCCTCGACCGCTCCCGGCGCGCTCGCATGGCCGGTGACGGGAACCATCACCTCGCCTTTCGGCTGGCGAAAGAGTCCGTTCAGCGGCTCGCCGGAGTTTCACCAAGGGCTAGACATCGGCGCCAATATGGGCACGACCGTCACGGCCGCCGCTGCGGGCACGATTATTTCCGCCGGCTGGTACGGCGGCTACGGCAACTACATTCTGATCGACCATGGGGGCGGAATGTCGACCGGTTACGGTCACCTCTCGCGAATTTTCGTCTCGAGCGGCCAGCAAGTGCAAAGGGGCCAAGCGATCGGAGCGGTCGGCTCGACCGGCGCTTCGACAGGGCCTCACTTGCATTTCGAAGTTCGCATAAGCGGAAAGCCCGTCGATCCGACTGCTTACCTGCACTAAGAGTGAACGAGCTATTGGCAGGGGCGTGGGGCCCCCGCGGCCCTTCGACAAGCTCAGGACCGCGGGGGGCGCGGAGACGCGCAGCGCGGAGCGCCGGTTAAACGATTCGTGAGAACCGAAACTGGGTTCGAACGAAGTGGGTACTAAGCGAGTATGCCGGCACCCCTTCGCGCGCTGCTCATAGCGCTTGCCATCACTACGGCCTTCTTCGCGGGAGCGCTCTACTTCGGCAATCACCGTGGGCTCGGTCCGGCATCCGAACGCTTGTCGCTGGGCGATCAAGTCGCTTCGCTGACGCTGAATCTGGGCGGCCAGGGCGTCCCCGATAACGAGCTGCTGCGCATCGCGTTCGATCAAGTCGAGCACGCATATTACAAAGAAGTCGATCCGCGCACGCTGATCAAAGGCGAACGCACGGGATTGCTTTCTTATTTAAAGGATACGCTGAAGAAGAAAAACGTCACGCCAATCCTTCCACCCGCAGCTGCCGGCAATGACGAGACGCAAGCTATCGCAGCGCTCGACCAAGAGCTGGCCTACGCGCGCGTGCACTATGCGCCGCTGGGTGCGGCGGCCGGTGATTTGACGCAAGCGGCGCTGACGGGGATGCTTAAGTCGCTCGGCGACCCGTACACCGAGTACCTCTCCCCGCAGCAAATCGGTGCGCTGAACGAGCAGCTCAACGGCGGCGACTTCGGCGGCGTCGGCGTCTTCATCTATCAATTGAAAAACGGACAGATCATTTTGCAGCCGATTCCGGACCTGCCGGCGGCTCGTTCGGGCATGCACGACGGCGAAGTGATCGAAACGATAAACGGAAGTCCCATCAAGGGCTTTTCGCTAGAGCACGTCGAGCGGCTGATCCGCGGACCCGAAGGCACTCAGGTTACCCTCAAGACTCACCCTTATAAAGGAACGGTGACCCACGTCTTCCGCATCACGCGCGAAATCATCCACGTGCCAACCGTGCATGCAAAGATGGAAAACGGCTACGATTACATCCGGCTGAGCGATTTCGGGCAGACCTCCGCGGCGGAAATTCGAAAAGCGCTGCTCTCCGGAAAATCAAAGGGAGCCAAAGGCTACATCGTCGACCTGCGTTTCAACGGCGGCGGACTGCTCGATGCGGCCGTCGACATTTCGAGTTATTTCGTGCCGCACGGCACGATCGTCACCGAGATCGATCGCGCGGGCGCGCGGGATGCGAAGGGAGCTACCGGGGCGTACATCAGCGGCCTGCGTCCGGTCGTGATTCTGGTCAACGGCTTTACCGCCAGCGCCTCGGAGATTACCGCGGGCGCGCTGCAAGACTACAAGGCCGCCACCCTCATCGGGACGCAGACCTATGGCAAAGGCGTCGTTCAGGGTATCTATACGATGCCCAACGGAGGTGCGCTGAAAATTACCACCGAGCGCTATCTCACGCCGTCCGGGCGCGACATCCAGCACAAGGGGATTGCGCCCGACCACATCATCACGCAGGCCGCCGACTATCGACTGATCGACACCCCCGCCGACAAACAACTTCGAGCCGCCAAGACATATTTGGACCGCTTTACGCGTTAGTGAGAATATGAACCGTTTTATCGCCCTCCTGTGCGCAGCCGCTTTCCTGACCGCGGCCGCCCCGCAACAAATCGCTCCGCTGGACGCGAGCGAAATCCAGTTCAGCTATGAAAAGCTGCGGACGGATTTCTACAAGAAGACCGACGCCCAAGCCATCGTGAACGGCGCGCGCACCGAGATCGGCAAGCAGCTGCGCCTGGCCGGTATCGGAGCCAGCCTGCCTCCGATTTTTGCAGCCGAGAGTTCCGCGCGCACGGCGCGCGCGGTCGGACACGAAGTCGACGTGGCCACGCGCTTGGCGCACGGCAAGATCAGCTCGCACATGCTCGCATATGCGGCTATCGCCGGCATGTTGAACTCGGTGCACGACCGTTACACGACCTTCCTGACGCCCAAAGAGTACGCGGATCTCAACCAAGGATTGGACGGCGGATCGTTCGCCGGCACGGGCATCGTGATCGAACAAGACGACACGACCAAATACATCGACGTCAGCAACGTCATCCCGGATGGGCCCGCGGACAAGGCCGGCGTCCAAGAAGGCGACACGATTTCAGCCATCGACGGCCTGTCCACCAAGAACATGAAACTGCAGACGGCTTCGTCGCATCTGCGCGGCAAGGCCGGCACGCCGGTCAAGCTGACGATCGTGCGGCAAGGCCAGCTGGTGCCCGATCCGATTACGATCGTGCGCGCGCAGATCCGCGAACTTTCAGTCTACGAAAAAATGCTGCCGGGCAAGATCGGGTACGTCGAGCTGACCGTTTTCGGGCGCGACACCGGAGCCGAATTACAGCAAGCGCTGGACCGGCTTCAAAAGGAAGGTGCGCTCGCACTGGTGCTCGACCTGCGCGACAACGGCGGCGGCTACTTGGACTCCGCAATCGCCGTGAGTTCGAAATTCATCGCCAGCGGGCCGATCGTCTCAGTCGAATCACGCGCCTCGAACGTAACGACCTATGAGGCCGAGGATACCGCCATTCCGCCGGTTCCGCTCGCCGTGCTGGTGAACAATCACACCGCTTCGGCATCGGAGATCACCACGGCCGCCATTCAAGACAGCGGCGTCGGCACGGTGATCGGAACGAAAACGTACGGCAAGGGCGTCGTCCAGGAAATCGTCGCGCTTCCCGACGGTTCGGCGATCAAGATTACCGACGCGCGCTATCTGACGCCGCGCAATCGCGACATCAACCTGATCGGCATTACCCCGGACATTTCGGTGATCGAAAATAAGGGCGCCGGTTTCCGCTTCGGCGATCCCGCGCGCGACGCGCAACTCGGGCGCGCCGTGCAGTTCCTCAACGACCGGATCACGCACATGAACGGCGGTTAGTTAGAACAGCGCTGCTTCGATCTCCGCAAACGACGAAAAAGGCGTGAACTCGGCGCGGCGCTCCCTCAGGTAGCGCTCCAAACTGCGGCCGCGTTTGGCAAAGCGCACGTGCGCGGCCAGCGCGGCCTCGTAATCCGAATACCCGTCACCCACATAGGCAACGAGCTCGCCGCGAGCTGAGGCGGCGCGCACCGCCGCGGCTTTGTCGTGGCCGTTGAGCGAATCGTCGCGAAAATCTATCTCCCAGCCGCTGCCTTCGGTGGCAACACCGTTTGCCATGACGGGAATTTCGCCGAGGCCGGCCCGGCGCAGCGCACGTTCGATCAGCGGCGCGATTCCGGAGCTCACGATGGTGAGTGTGACGCCTTCACGCGCGCAGCGTTCGGAAAACGATTTGAATGCCGGATCGATACGCGTCGAGGTCGCAAGCAGGCGATCGGCTTGCTCGAGCGTCCCCCGCACGAAACGCGCCTGCGCCGCCAGCGTGTCCCGTAACGACATCGACCCGGTTTGCAGATGTTCCTCGTAGCGCGCCCATTCGTCCGGACCCGCATAGTGCTGTACGAGTACGTCGAACGTGTCGACGTCGGTCACCGTTCCGTCGAAATCGACGAAGACGTGCGCTACGTTGATTTCTTTTTGCGGGCCGTGCTCTTCGCGGCCGTCGTTTTGCGCGCGCGCGCTGTTCTCTTCGGTTTTTCGTCGGCCGGAGCCGGCAGCGCGGCGACCGCGCCTTCAGCCTTGGGCGTGCGGCGCCGGCGCGCAGGTTTGGTAGGTTGCACCGGTTCTTCCGGCGCGTGCAAAGCCGGTGGCGGAGCTTCTACCGCGGGCGGTTGAAGCTTCCGGTTCCACGGCGCGATTGCGCGAATCGGTTGAGGCGGTGCGGTTACTCCGGTCGGTTCGGCGCGTCCATCGCGCGCGACCCGGAAAATGTGACGCTCGGGCACCGACGGCGGCGGCGCTGCAGCAGCCTGCGGCGGCGCGCCGGCGCCTGCGCCCAGTCCGCGCCCTCTTCCACCGCGACGGCGGCGGCGGCGCCGATGAGGCAGCTCGCCTTCGCCGGCCGGCGGAACGACATGCGCGGCAGGCCGAATTTCGGCTTGAACTTGCGCGGACTGCGGCGGAATTCCAACTTGCACCGCTTCATCCGCGTGGCCATGCCCGCGACGGCGGCGGCGGCGGCCGCGACGGCGATGATGTCCGCCTTCGCGCACCTCGCCCTCGCCGATAACGATCGCTTCTGGAGTGCGTTCGGCTTTCGTTTCAGCCACGATCGCTTTGTCTTCGCGCTCTTCTTCCTCGGTAATTGTGGTGATGCCGATCGGCGGCCGCGCGGTAGACTGTTTTGCAGCCTCTTCGGCGAGCTCGCGCAGTTGTTCGGCTTGTTCGGCCGGCGTGAGCGCTTTGCCCGGACGGCGGCGCCGTTTTTTCTTTTCGCCGGGCGCTGCGACGGCAAGCTCGGCGAGCGCTTTGTCATCCTCCACGTCGATCACTTTGATGCGCGCGGTCTGGCCGGCCATGTTCGCGCCGTTTTCAACTTCCACGATGCGCGTGCCGAGTACCGCAGCCGCCGAGGTCGGATTAGGCAGCCTACCGGGAAGCAATTCTACTTCGCGTTCGTCGCCGACCCGGACGGCGCCATCCGGCGGCACTTCTTGCACGCTGCGGATGCGCGTTTTTTCAGGGTGCAGCAACGGATCGATCCGGACGTGGATCGTGGCGCCTAGCTGCTCGGCGAGTTTGCGCGCTTCGTCCTCGTACCAAAATTCGAGCTGTGCGGCAACTCCCGGTGAACTTTCAACGAGCAGCAGCTTGCCATTGAGCGGTTGCGCCCGAAGTTTGCGCAGCGTTTCGATTGCGACGGACTGCGAGGAGAGCACGGTGCCCAAACCTCCGCAGTCGGGACACGCTCCGCGCAGTTGTGCCGAAAGGTCCTTGCCGACGCGTTTGCGCGTGAATTCCAAGAGCCCGAGGTTGCTGAACGATTGAATGGTCGCGCGCGTGCGGTCGCGCCGTAACCCTTCCTCGAGTACCCCTACGACTTTGTTGCGCGCGGATTCAGAGCTCATGTCGATGAAGTCGCAGACGATGATTCCGCCGATATCGCGCAGCCGGACTTGCCGGGCGATCTCCGCGGCCGCCTCGATGTTGGTCTTGACGATCGTGTCTTCGAGATTTTTTCCGCCGGTGAATTTGCCGGAGTTCACGTCGATGACGGTGAGCGCCTCGGTGGTTTCGATCACGATCGAACCGCCCGAAGGCAAATTGATCTTCGGCTTCATCAGCCGCTGCAGCTCATCGTCGATCTTATAATCGCTAAAGAGCGCCGGGCCGCCCGGGTAATACGATACGCGGTCCAAATACTGCGGCCCGAGCAACTGCAGGAAGCTGCACACCTTGCGGTACTCTTCCTCGTTGTCGATTAAGACTTTATCGACGTCGGCGCTCACGAAATCGCGCGCCGCTTTGTAGACGAGGTTCATGTCCTTGTGCAGCAGTGAGGGAGAGGGCGCGCGTTTGTACATTTCGAGAATGCCGTGCCACATCCGTATCAGCACGCCCAAGTCGGCGATCAGTTCGGCTTCGCTGACGCCCGCGGCAGCGGTGCGCACGACCGTCGCCATGCCTTCGGGCCGGATGCGCTTCATAACGGCTTTTAAGCGGTTGCGTTCCTCGGCGGTGTCGATTTTGCGCGAGACGCCGCTGTACTTGCCGGTCGGCATCAGAATCAAGTAGCGTCCGGGCAGCGAGATGTTCGTGCTGATGCGCGCGCCCTTGAGGCCGCGCGGTTCTTTTACGATTTGCACGAGCACGTCGTCACCGCGATTGACTTTTTCGCTGATCGTCCAGCCGCTGCGGCCTTGCGTGATCTCGACGTCGCCGATGTTCAGCGGTGTTTTATTGATGTCGTCAACGTAGAGGAACGCATTGCGGCCCAATCCGATGTCGACGAAACTTGCGCCCATTCCGGGCAGAACGTTTTGAACTTTTCCTTTGTAGATCGAGCCTATAACTTTTTCTTCGCGCTCGATGTAGAGTTCGGCGAGGACCTTGTCCTCGAGGATTGCGACCCGGTTTTCCCAGGGATCGCTCGATATGAGGATCTCGGTTGACAAATTCACTCCTCCGCGAGGACGACCAGCATCCGGCTTTTCAGCTCCTGCGATCGCCTGCTAGCGGTTCTAAAAAATCTTACAGTTTTCGGCGCAGCCCATAGCGTACGGGCCGGCTGCCGTTTCGGGCCCGTTCCCGCCGTCCGGGGACCGGACCTTTAATATGCTGCGGCGCCTCACCTGGAGGCGGCGTCACACCCAAGACTTCGAATCGCGGGCTATTGGTTGCACTCACGCTCTTTTGTTCCCTAGAATGCTCACGCGTTACCCAAAACGCCCCGATCTTTTTGTGCGTAGATGTTGAGGAGCACGCCAATCGCGGCAAAGTCGGTGAGCACCGCCGAGCCTCCATAGGATAGGAATGGCAGCGGTATGCCAGTGATCGGCATGATGCCGATCGTCATGCCGATGTTCACGACAATGTGAAATGCAAACATCGCGACGATTCCGCCCGCCAGCAGAAAGCCGAACCTGTCGCGCGCGCTTATCATTGCTATGATTCCGCCGAAGAGCAACACGCCGTAGCACGCCAGCAGCAGCAACGTTCCGACAAAGCCCAGTTCTTCGCCGACGACCGTAAAGATGAAGTCGGTCGAATGTTCGGGCACGAAGTTTAACTGCGTCTGCGTGCCGTGATGCAAGCCGCGCCCGAACCATCCGCCGCTGCCGACGGCAATCTTCGATTGGTTCAAGTTGTAACCGGCGCCTTGCGGATCGGCTTTGGGATTAAGGAAAATCAGCAGCCGCGCCTTTTGAAAAGGCTTCAATATGTATTTGGTTTCGATTGCCAGCGCCATCGCGGCGGCTCCGGCCAATGCGTAAGCGGCAAAGTGCTGCCACTTCGGCAATCCAAAAAACAGCTGCGCGCTCATGATCGCCAAAAACACGAGCGCCGTCCCAAGGTCGGGCTGCTTCGCGACGAGCAACGCGGGAACAGCGACCATCAGCACCGGCTTCCAGAGCTCCGTCAGCTTCGTGTACTCGCCCTTACACAGCACCCACGCAATCGAGATCGCAAGAATCAACTTCGCCGGCTCGGACGGTTGAAATGTACCGAGCGGGCCCAAACTGATCCAGCGCTGCGCGCCATGCGACGAATGCCCGCCACGTAAGATGAACGCCAGCAGCAGCACGATCACCACATACATCGCCGGCGCCCATTTCGCCAGATCGCGGTAGTCGACGCGTGCAAAGACGATCATGACGGCTAACCCGAGGATCGCGTAGAGTATCTGCTTGTGGTACTCGCCCGGGTCGGTATGCAACCCGGCAGACTGAATGATCACGATGCCGAATGCGGTGATAACCAGCGCCGCCATTACCAAGTACCAATTGACGCGACGCATGTACCGGCGGGCGTTTGCGCCGAAGGTCAGGGTTGCCATTCCCTATTCACTATTACCCCTTGGAGCTTTCGTTGGTCGGTCCGACGACTGGACCTTTAGGCCGACGCCAAATTTGGCCAGCATCATGCGTGATGCGCTGTCAATGGCCTCTGCGCTTTCACTGGCAAAAACAACGGAATCGATTGGCGCCCCGCTCAGGCGGTCTCGAAAGTTCCCCTGCTCCGCAGTAAACGGATAGTAGATTACCGCTCCAAATTTGCCGTTAGGGTAAACCGCCTTGAATTTCGCAGCCTTATTGGCAATCTCATCCGCGCGCTTATGGATATCACGGCGAGCCTCGATGCGTTTGATGTCGACGCCATACAATACGTTCGTGCCTTGCTTGTATGCGGAATCGAGCTCAAAGTCTTGGTCGCCACTGCGAAACTTAGCTTTCCGAAATTCCAATCCTGAAAGTTCACATAAGGATTTTGTTACAATCTTCTCCCACTGGCCCTTGAGTGCTCGGATCTCGTTATCGAGATACGCGTTTCGATCGATCTGGACCAAAGTAGCGACGCTAACGGCCGGCGGAAGGAAAGATCTAATGAATCCGGCTATCTGATTTGCCTCGTCACGTGTAAGCTTTAAGCCATATGTACCAATGTTTTTCAGATCAAGGTCCCGTTCGATCGCGCGACCGGCAATGTTGCAAACAGCGAGCAGAGACTTCAGAATTGTTGGATGGGAGAGCAGGGCCTCCGCCAAGTCCGCGGCGGTTTGCGCTTCGAAGTTGATCACATCAACCTCTTCACGACGAATAAACCGTTTGAAAGCCCCCCTCAGGGCATCCAATACTGTAGCAGTCCGCCGATCCGCCCCAGGAAGAACCTTTTCCATGTAACTGGCGTGGCTGCCGTACTCGCTAATGGCTTCTTGAACTTCGCGAACCAACGCCTGCGACTCGGCTTCGGCACGGCCGCCCGGATCCGCGCTCCCGCTCCGGCTATCTTCTAACAGCTACCTTCTCCTAAGGCGCGTAAACGCCACGGCCAGTTTTTCCGCCTGCTCGTTGCTGCTCGGTGGTTGACCGCGGGATAGATGATAAAGAGCTCCCCGACTAAAACCGGCCAGCTTCGCGAATTCGGAGGGACGTAACCCCGTTTCCGCAAGCCTTTTGGCAAACTCGGCGGCACGCGCGGGGTCCTGCCGCCCGCTAGCCATGCGACGCTACTCTGTTGAATGCACGACCGCTTGCCGACGAGGTTTCAAATGTGGAATGGTTGGTCCGAAACAGATCTTGCTGACCTAACGCAGCTTCAACTCTTTGAGCTGCTAGGTTGAAGTAGTTCGGATCCACTTCATTGCCAATACTGTTGCGTCCAGTCTGTATGGCGGCCAGCGTTGTCGAGCCTGTTCCCAAGAACGGATCGAGAACAGTATCCTCGACAAAAGAGAACATCCGGATTAATCGATAGGCAATTTCCGTGGGAAAGGGCGCCGGGTGTTGCCTTGTGGAGGCTCCTGTCACGCCTGTCCAAACGGACCGAAACCAGGTGTTGTACTCTTCTTTCGACATTTTTGACTTGCGCCGCTGATCTTCTGTCGGTTTTCGATATCCGCCGTGTTTTCGAAGCATGAGAATATATTCCGTATCGTTCTTCAGAATTGCATTAGGTTCAAATGGTTTCCCTAGGAATGACGACCCGTTTTCTACTTCATAACTCGCGTTCGCGATTTTATGCCAATAAATAGGCGTCAAGTAGTCGAAACCGATTTTTCGGCATCGCACGGCAATATCGGCGTGGAGCGGGACCACCATGTGCCGCCCTTGGTTGCGACGCCGAGCAAGGCACACGTCGCCAACGACGCAGACGAGTCGTCCTCCTGGAACTAGCGCTCGAAAGCAGTGCTTCCAAACCTTGTCAAGCTCGTCGTGAAAAGCTTCATAATCCGCGATATCGCCAAGCTGGGCGGGGTGATCATTGTATTTTTTTAGAGTCCAGTAGGGGGGCGAGGTTACGACGACGTGGACTGATTCGTCATCGAGCCAATCCAGGGCGCGCGCATCGCCTTGATTCAAAACATGATGCGTTGGCGCTCTTTGTTCCCCTTCGGGAGCGCGCTCTATTATTGTCCCTTTTCGCGTCTTCCGCTTTTCTGGATCCACCCTACTCTATTTCGACAGCCACACCGTTAACGATTGCGGAAGTTCTCTCGCAAGGCCGCCTACACCCAACCACAGGTGCCCTCAAGTTGCCGGTGCCGGATTGATCGTCGACTGCGGAGCTTGGCCGTTTTGTTCGGCGGTGCGCCTTCTACGCCGGCGGCGGCGCGGCGTTCCCGTCGGCGGCGCCGGCGTACGGTTCACGGAGATGATCGGCACGTTCGCCAGCATCGCAAAGACGCTGTCTTGATGTTCGAAGCGCACCTCGATTTTGTCGCGATCGACTTCGACGTAGCGCGACACGACCTCGACGAGGTCGCGTTTCATCGCTTCGATCATATCGGGTGCGAGCGAGAGATGATCCGACATCAGCACCAAACGCAGCCGCTCCTTAGCAGTCGCACCGGATTTCTGATGACCGAAGAGGCTGTTCAGTCGAGTGAGCACGTCGTTTAGCGTCATCGGCGGCCTCCCAGCAGCGAACCAAGTTTGTCCATGAACGTTTCCTTGTACTCGACCATCGGCGCCGCCACGTCTTCGCCGGCGATGCGCGCCGCGATCGAGTGATAGGCCTTGGCGGTCTGCGAATCGGTGCGCAGCGCGATCGGTTCGCCCTTGTTCGTCGAAACGATCACTTCCGGTTCGTCGGCGATCACGCCCAGCAACGGCAGGCGCAGAATCGAGTTGACGTCTTCGACCGAAAGCATCTTGCCTTTGCGCACGAGGTGCGGGCGCACGCGGTTGATGATCAGCTTCGGTGCGAACGCATTGCCGAGCAGGCCGACGACGCGATCGACATCGCGGACCGCGGAAACCTCGGGCGTGCAGACGACGATCGCTTCCTGCGCGCCGACGACGGCGTTGGTGAATCCCATCTCGATGCCGGCGGGACAGTCGATCAGCACGTACTCGAACCGCTCGCGCAGCTCTTCAATCAGCTCGCGCATCGACTCGGTGTCGACCTCATCTTTTTCGCGCGCCTGGGCGGCTGCCAGCAGATACAAGTTCGGGCAATGCTTGTCGCGCACGAGCGCATCGTCGAGCTCGGCTTTTTCCTCGAGGACGTCGAGCAAGTGATAACGCACGCGGCTCTCCAGGCCGAGCAAAATATCCAGATTCCGCAAGCCGACGTCGGCGTCGACCAGCGCCACGTTTGCACCGCGTTTCGCCAGGGCTGTGCCGAGATTTGCGGTCGTCGTCGTCTTGCCGACGCCGCCTTTACCCGACGTGATGACAATCGCGCGCCCGAGGTTCACCGGCACGGCCGCCGGAGATTGAGCCACGTCGAAGGGCTGCCGAAGGGGTAGCATATCAGCCTGCTTTCAGCGCGCCGATGAGCCGGCCGAAGAAGCCGGGCGCGTCGAGGTTGGTAAAGGGGATCAGGTCGCCTTCCAAGCGGCGCACGATCTTTTCGTAGATGCTGCGTAGGCGGTAGTCGCCCAGCACGAGCGGCTCGCCGCGGTTGGTCGTATCGATGATCTCTTCGTCGTCGGGAATGATGCCGAGCAATTCGATCGAGAGAATCTCGCAGACGTCGTCGATCGAGAGCATGTCGCCGCTGCGCACCATGTCGGGACGAATCCGGTTCACGATCAAACGCATGGGAATCGAGCGCTCGGCCAGTTTGCCGATCACGCGGTCCGCATCGCGAATCGCACTTACTTCGGGTGTAGTCACGACGATCGCTTCGTCGGCGCCGGCGACAGCGTTGCGAAAGCCGCCTTCGATGCCGGCCGGGCAATCGATCAAGACGTAATCGGCCATCGTTGCCAGCTCGTCCATCAGGCGGGCCATTTGATCTTCGGTGATCGCGTCCTTGTTGCGCGTCTGCGCGGCCGGCAAGATCGCGAGCGATTCAAAACGTTTGTCTTTGATCAGCGCTTGGCGCACCTGGCAGCGCCCCTCGACCACTTCCACCAAATCGAAGACGATGCGTTTTTCCAGACCGAGCACCAAATCGAGGTTGCGCAACCCGATGTCGGTATCCACGAGGATCACGCGATGACCGCGTTTGGCAAGCGCGGCTCCAATGTTTACCGTGGCAGTCGTTTTGCCGACGCCGCCTTTGCCGGATGTCAGCACGATCTTGCGAGCTTTCACTCCACCTTCTCCTTGGTTTTCTTTGTAAAACGCTCCGCCGAGTTAAGCGGCACGATCGTTATTCGTTCATTCTGCACGCAAGCCGCTTCCGGCTGTTTTGGTACTTCGCGACCGCCGGCATCTGCCGCGATCAACGTTGCGATGCGCAGCTGCGTCGGCGAGAGATCCACCGCGTAGACTCGCGCGCCGGCATCGCCTTGCGCGCCGGCGTGCGCGACGCCGCGCAGCGATCCAAAAACCGCGATGTCGCCGCCGGCGATCAGTTCCGCGCCCGGATTCACGTCGCCGATAACGACGATGTTGCCGACGTTGTGAAGCGCCTGTCCCCCGCGGAGGGTGCCCACGTGATAGAGCGTGGCCGGGGCGGCCGGTTCGATCTCCGCGAGTTGCAGTTCCGGCTCGGGGACAGGCACGAGCCGCGGCACGCTGCTCTCGCCGCGGCTGCGCCGGACCGCGATGTCCTTTCGGGCGCCCGCAAAATCGGGCGCCAGCGAGCGCGCAGCATCCGACAGCTGTAGCTCGCGCTTCGGCCGCAGCGCACGCCGCCGGGCCAGTTCCTCTCCGTCATCGGGATGGGCCGTCGTGACGCCTTCCAGAGTGATGCCATGGCCGCTCAGCAACGTGCGAAGCCGAGCCAGCTGCTCTTCTGGGAGACCCGAGGGGCCGACGGCAGCGGTGGCTTGCGTCCCCGAATAGAACCCGGGGCGCTCGCCAAGCTTGCCCTCCAATTCGGCGAGAGCTTCCTCGAAATCGCGCTCTCCTAAGGCAATCTCAAGGCCGAGGCCCTTGCCGCGCAACACCGCCATCACCGCAGGCGGTTCGGACGCGCAAGCGGCCGCCCTGCGGCCTCCACAGAAGCCCCACAATAACTTCCGCTTATGCACAGCTCGTCCACAGCCGAGTATAGTAACAAAGGAACCAGCGCTTGCGTTCTGGGAGTGCGCACTATCTGAACTCGGGCCCGCCCTCGCGGGTTATAGGTAATAAGGTCATGCTGTTTCGTAAAATAGTTCCCATAGCGCTCATTTTGGCGTTGCTGAGTGCCATATGCCCGGCACCCGCGCTCGCGCTTTCCACCGCCAACGAGATCGCCATCGGGCGCTCGTACGATCAGCAGATCGTCGAGAGCAGCGTCATCGAAACCGACCCTTTGCTCAACGCTTGGGTGCAAAGCGTTTCGAGCAAACTCTGGGCCCAAACCGCACGCAAAGACGTACCCTACAACATCAAGATCGTCGGCGATAACAACATCAACGCGTTTTCGACGCTCGGCGGCTATGTGTACGTTAATACGGGGCTGCTGGACTTCGTACAATCTGACGACGAACTCGCGGCCGTCATCGGCCATGAAACCGGCCACATCGAGCGCCGCCATACCGTCACGATGCAGAGCAAGTCGCAAATTCTGAGCATCCTGTTGGGCATCGCGTCGCTCTTCTCGCCCTTCATTTATAACTTCGGGAATCTGCTGCAAGCCGGCGCGATGGCGAAGATGCAGCGCATCGACGAGCTACAGGCCGATGAATACGGACTACTGCTGATGTCGCGGGCGGGTTACGATCCGCAAGCGATGGTCACGATGCAGCAGCATCTGGGTGCGCTCGAGGGCGAACACAACGACCTCGTCAATAAGTATTTCGAGAGCCATCCCGGCTCGAGCGCGCGCATATCCCACCTGCTGGGCTATACCGAGCTCGATCCGACCAAGGTAACCTCACAAGAGCGCTTGGTGCGCGCGCTGCACGATCTCGACGAAGATCGCTACAATGTCTCGAGCATCCAGCTGACCGACATTCTCAAAACCGACGCTTCGAATCAGCAAGCGCTGCTGGGGTTGGGGCAAAGCCAACTGGCGCTCGGACTAACGAGCAAGAGCGAACAAACACTCGGAGAGCTTGCGCAGAGCAGCTCGCCGCAGGTCAAGGCCGCCGCATTGCAGCGCATTTCGGCGCTGCGCTCCATGCAGGCGCGCCGCGTCGATCTAACGCGTCCCGATCTCGCAAGCCTGCGCGCACAAGTCGCGCAGGGTCTGCAAACGCAATCGCAAGCCGAAGCACAAATCGGTGCGCGCCACGACCAGGGACACAGCCAACTGAAGTCACTACAGTTGCGCCTGCAAGCCATTCAGTACGAGATTCCGGATTTTAGTTCGATCGAGATCAAGCACGGCTCGCGCCTCGAAGCGATCGTCAAGACCGTCAACGGCATGGGGCGCTCGGTCAACAGCGCGTTCCAAGACGCGACGGCCGCAATCGACAACGTCGGATCGATCGATGCAAAAACGAACAAACCGAACGGACTGCTGCGTGAAAACGCGCAGATTCTCGACGAGATGCAGGCTCCGTTGAATGCGGCGCCCATTCCGTCAGATTCGATTGCCGTCTTCCCGTCCTATCCGCACATGCTCTCCGAAATCTCGACCGCAGATTCGGACATGGTTCGCGCGGTGGATGCGGGCCGGGCCGCTGCAATGCAAGTCGACAGCGGGCTGGCCGATCTCGACGCTTTCTTCAAGCGCCTGCAACAGATTCGTCTGAACGCATTCGGCGACATCGATCAGTTCGACTATACATCGCTGCTGCCGTACATGCAGAAAGCTACCGCCTCGCTCGGCGCCGCGGCGATCTCCGCCTCGCAAGCCAACCAGCTGTATGACTTGGCGCGGGCGCGACAACTTTCGGCGCGCATCACGCTGCTGGGCGTGGGCACGTCGCCGCAGCGTTTTGACACGCTGCAAAAAGCGCTCAACCTGCGCTTCAATAACGAAGACATCGATTACATCGGCATGCTGCACGATAACATCACGCCGGGCGAATTGGCCGCAGCGACGATCGTGGCGGCCGATTACAGAACGACGCCGCAAGCGATCATTCGTGAGGCGCACGAAACGCACCGCAGCGTCATCGACGTCGCCAACGCCAGGGGCATGCATGCGCTCGCGCTGGAGATCTTCATGGGCCTGGTCTACCTCGATTACACCGACGATCCGGCCAAAGAAGCCCATCCCGACGGCGGCGGCGCAACAAATCAGAACATCGGCGTGTAGTAGCCTTTGATGGCTACAGCAACCGGTGAGATTCTCAGGCTCGTCCGCAAGGGCATAGACGTCCGCGCGGTGACCGCGCACACACGCAAACCGTTCAGGCTCTATCTGTGCGGCGATCCCGCACTCGTCGCGGCCACGCGCGCGCTCCTGTTATCCGGGCACGACGACTCCGTGCCGCCCGATGCGGCCGCATGCTTGGAAACGATCGTTCCGGGAATGGCGCAACTTACGATGACGCGCGAGGCTCGCGCCGTACTTTTCCTCGCCAGACGGGGCGACGTTGCCGGCGCGGACTTCGGATCGTTGCGCGCGCTGCAGCTGCCGATCTTCGCGATCACCGTCGATGCGGACGCTCAGCCAAACGGCCCGGCGTCACCGCCCTTGCCCGGCACGTTCGCTGAATACACCGTGACCGCCGTATCGAAGGAAGCGTTGCGCGGGCGCGTTTTTCCACACCTGATCGAACGCTGCAAAGGCGTCGAGATCGCAGTCGGGCGCAGGCTTCCGGTTCTGCGTGAAACGGTGGCCGCCAAGCTGACGCGCGATGCCGCCAACAACGCGCTGAAGGTTGCGCTCGCGAGCGCCGTCGTCGATCATATTCCGGTCTTTGGGCTGGTGCTCGGCGCGTTCGCATCGGCGGGCGACATGGTGGCGATCACCGGTATTCAAATGATGCTCTTGCTGCATGTCGAGGCGACCTACGGCCGCGACCCGGACGTGCAGCGCATGTGGCAACTTCTTCCGGTTGTGGGCGGCGGCTTCGGCTGGCGCATGCTGGCGCGCGAGCTTTCGGGATTCATTCCGGTGGCGGGCATCGCCATCAAAGGTGCGATCGCGTATGCCGGTACGATCGTCGTCGGCGAAGGCGTAACATTTTACTACGAGCACGGCCGTCACATGAGCGCCGGCCAGGCCAGCTCGATTTACGAGAGTACGAAAAAGGACGCGCTCGACTTCGCGCGCGACCTGATGGCCCGTTTCACAAAGCGCTAAGGCGCGTCAGCAAATCCTCGTCGTTTAGCTGTTGCAGGTCGCGCGATACGCGCGGCCGCACGCGTTGCGCGATCCGCGCCGCCATGTCCGCACGGTTTCCGGGCGCCATTCCCTGACGGCGCACGACGAAAAGATCGATCAGCGAACGTTCTTCTGCGGTCAGCATGATTGGGCGCGCCGCGTCGGGCGGTTCTTCCAAAATCGCGGCCAGCTTGGCGGCCGCCGTATCGCGCACGACCAGCGTTCCCGCGGCCATATCGCCCAAACGTTTGTTTTCGGGTGACATGAGCGCCGCGACGGCGCTGATTGCATACAAACCCGCGACGGCCTCGCCGACCCGAATCACATTCCGGATCGCGATGCTGGCGAAGTCCGCCGGGTAGCCGCCGTCGCGCACCACCCGCAAGCCCATCAGTTTCTTGCCGGGCGTCTGTCCGTTCCAAAACGTCTCGAAGATGATGAAGTATCCGAAATAGATGACGAAGATAATCGAAATGATGAAAGCGATTGCCAGCGATTCTTCGAATTTGCTGACCCTGGAAGCGTCGCGCATCGCGGCGGCGCTCAGGTGTGTGCCCGCGTACACCAATCCCCAAATGATGCCGATCATGACCAGCGTTTGAAGCGCGATGTCGATTGCAACCGCCAGGAACCGGCTGCCGAGGCCCGCGAGCTCGTAGGAGAACGCAATGCTTTCCGGCGTCTTCACCCGCAGCGTTCGATCCATCGCAGCGGCGCTTCGGCTTAGTGCTATAGTCTGCCTATGAAGCGGTTCCTACCCGTGCCGGCGCTTGCGGTGATCGGCCTCGTAACGCTTTTCAGATTGTACGCCGCTGCGGTCATGCCGCTCAACGACGACGAAATGTATTATTGGGTGTGGAGCGTGCACCCGGCATACGGTTACGTCGATCATCCGCCGGTCGTCGCTTGGCTGATCGCGGCGGCTTCATTCCTTGGGCGCAGCCCGTTTGCCATCCGGCTGCCGTTCATTCTCTGCGAAACGATCGCCGCGTTGGCGATCGGGCGCGCAACGCTCGCGCTCGGTGCAAGTGCGGCGGGCGCCGGCGCGGCGGCGATCATCTTCGCAGCGATTCCGCAACCGGAGTTGTTCATCGCGCAGGCCAAACCCAACGCGCCGTATCTCCTGTGCTGGGCGCTCGCGCTGCTGTTTGCCGCGCGTTGCAAGGATCGCGTCAAGACCTCCGACGCCGTCTTTCTGGGCTTGGCGCTAGCGGGCGCGGTGCTCTCGCGGTTTTTCGGCTGGGCGCTCGTCTTCGGGGTGATCGTTTGGGCGCTGTCGGCGAGAACGGCCCTGGCACGCAAGCTGTGGATCCCGCTCGCGCTCGTCGCCGCGCTGTACGCGCCGTTCATGTATTGGAACGCGGCGCATCAGTGGATCAACTTCGCGTTCACGCTCTTTGCGCGGCAAGACTTCCACAGGCCCGCACCGCTCTTGGGCAGCTTTCACGGGATTCGATTTGCCATATACGCGGCCGCTTTTGTTGTGCTGACATGCGTGACGGCGCGCGGCCGAAACGGATGGCTCGTTCGCTGGACGGCGCTTCCGTTGGTCGGCGCGCTCATCGCGCTCTCGTTCGTGGACAACGTCGAAACGTATTGGCTGCTCGGACCATTCACCTCGCTGTGCGCGGCGCTCGGACCGTGGGTTGTGAGTTTGCGGCGTCCGGTGCGTATCGCGTTAGCAACGGTGTGGATGTCGGCAGCGGCACTAACCATGGCAACGATTGGCGACGCAGTGGTGACCCAGGCGGGGCCGCTCGGCACGCGCGACTTCTTCAATCGCGACCTGGCGGCAGATACACGCGCCTTGCTGATCGCGCGGCACGCTCAACCGATCACAGACACCTACCAGATCGCCGGAACGCTCCAATACTACGGGATCCGCACGCTCATGATCGGCGAGGGGAGCCAAGCGGTCGTGTGGCGCGAATGGTATGGCGCGACACCGGGCCCGCACGCGGTGCTGCTGACGTTCAAACCGCTGGGCGAAACTCCGCGTCTGCGAGCCGAGGTCGAGCGGCAATTCACCCGCGTGCAGCTCGCTAAGGTCTTGCAGTACGGCGCCCTTCCGGGTCCGCGCGTAGACGTCTACGTGACGTGGTGCGATAATGGTCCGGATGGATCAGCGATCGTTCGTCCGTAGACGCGGGCGCGCATGGGAACGTCTCGAGCTGTTGCTGGGGCGAACCGGGCGGCGCGGATTGCGCGCCTTGGACGCCTCGGAGCTCTTCGAAGCCGGTAAGCTGTACCGCTGGGTCACGTCGGATCTCGCTTACGCGCAAGGTCACCGCTTCGATGCGGAGCTGCAGCACTATTTGAACCGGCTGGTCGCGCGCTCGCACGCCTTAGTGTATGGCGCGACCGTCGAAACCGGGCGCGAGCGCTTCGTGCGTTTCTTCACCGAAACGTTTCCAAGAGAATTTCGCCGGTCGCGGCCCTACATCGTCGCTTGCGCGGCCATAACGATCGCCTGGGCGGCGGTGGCCTTCACAATCGTCAGCAGCAATCCGGCGGACGCCTATGCGTTACTGCCCGAGTCGATCGTGCCGGCGCACATCAGCAAAAGCTTGCACGATTCCAATTTTGCGTTCACGCCCGAATTCTCGGCGGGCATGTCCGCTTTTATCATCACGAACAACATCAAAGTTGCGGTGCTGGCCTTCGCCGGGGGAATCGTCACGCTCGGGCTCTTTACGATCTACGAGCTGACGTTGACGGGCGTGATGGTCGGCGGAATGGGAGCGCTTTTCGGGCAGGCCGGTTTCGGCGCCGATTACTGGGCGACGATCGCGCCGCATGGTTTCATCGAGCTGACCGCAATCCAAATCGCCGCCGCCGGCGGATTATTGCTTGCGGGCGGCGTGCTGAACCCGGGCAGGCTGCGCAGGCAAGATGCGATCGCCGAAAATGGCCGGCGCGCAGGCGTGCTGATCGCCGGAGTCGTCGCCATGCTTTGCGTGGCCGGAATGATTGAAGGTTTTTTTTCTCCGCTGCGCTTTTCGATAGCGATCCGCGCGAGCGTCGGGGCGCTGACGGCGCTGGCGATGATCGCGTACTTTGGTTTCGCCGGCCGGAAGCACTAGATGCAAGAGCTCTTTCGCGGAAAAACTTCGATCCGCGAGCGCTTCGAATGGCTGAGCCTGGCGGTAACGGTTGCGTTCGCGCCCGCAATCGCATTCGTCATCGGCAAGCTTTGGCACGAAGGCATCGGCGTTTCTTCCATCGGCATCCTGATCGTCGTCGCCATGGTGTATGTGACGGTCGCGCGCGGCGCGCTGCTCGGCAGTTGCGTCATGATCACGAAAACGCAGTTTCCGGATCTTTTCTCGGTTGTCGAACGGTGCGCCTCGATGTTGGACCTGCCCATGCCGATGGTTTTTCTGCGTGACGACATCCGCGTGCCCGTCGTCGCCGTCGGCTTCGGCGACCCATACTCGCTGATAATCTCTACGCACTGGATCGACCATTTCAAAGAGGATGAGCTGACGTTTGTGATCGGGCGGGAGCTCGGCCACATCGCAGCCGGCCACACCCGCCTCACGTCGATCTTGAGCGTGAACGGCCACGAAAACGTGATCGTCTCGCTGATCTTCGGCGCTTGGCTGCGCCGCACGGAATATACGGCCGATCGCACCGGGCTGCTCTGCAGCGGAAGTACGGACGCAGCTTACCGCGCGATTGCGCTCTGCGAGTTTCATGTGTTTGCGCGCAAAGTCGATCTCGCGGCGTTTGCGCTACAGCGCTCCGAAATTGCGCACGATTCCGTGCTGCGTCTGGGCGAATGGCTCGCTCCCAATCCCTACGCGACCAATCGTATGGAGAGCTTGAGGCTCTTTCATCACACGCCCTTATACGGTTACTGGGAGGAGCGGCTGGTAACGCGTCCCACGGCAATCCAGCTTCCGGTCGAGCATCGTTCGGACGTCGTTACAAAGAACGATTGCGCGAGCTTCGGACGGCGGCTGGCGGCGATTGCGATCGACTACACGCTGGTCGCGGCGATCGGTAACGTCGTCGTTACGACGGTAGGTGCGCATCCCGCGGGCGTCCACGTATCCTTCATGGGCCCGGGCGACAATCTATCGTGGCTCGAATTCCTTGCCTACAATATCGTTCTCGTAGCGATTGCCGGACAGACGTTCGGAATGATGATCGTCTCGGTACGCGTGACGAACCTGCATTTCAGCCGGCCAAGCCTCTTGCAAGTGATCTGGCGCTACCTGATCGCGACGCCGCTCTTTTTCTTGAGCGTCTTGTGGCCTGGTTTTTGGCGGATCGAGTTGCACGATCGCGCTTCGGGCACGCGGCTGGTCGGCTTGGAGCGCACGCTGCAGCGAACCGCGCTGCGGGCTTAAGCTTTCGAGCTACAGCATGCCGCGCTGCTTGATCAGCAGATAGCGGTCGATCAGCGCGGTGGTGAGCTCGCGCGCCGGCACGTCGATGACTTGCACTCCCAGGCGCTGGAGGACAGCCGCAGCCGCGCGGCGCTCGTCGCGGAGCTCGAGCGCGACCGCAGCGGCGTACACGTCACCGCTCGAGCGCGGCTGCGCATCCAGCGCTCGATCGATCGCGCGATCGTTCATGAAGACGCAGACGACCACGTGACGTTTTGCGAGGATTCCGATTTGCGCCAGGACCGTGCTTTGCGCCACCGGATCGACCATATCGGTGAAGAATACGATCAGACTGCGTTTGTGCACGCGGGTGCGTACGTACGCAAAGGCCTGGGCGTAATCCGATTCCTCGAAGCGAGGTTCCAGATCGTGAACTTGCGCCGCAATCGCTGCGACACAACGGCCGCTGCGCGGCGCTTGCGCGCGCAATATCTCGCTCGCAAAGGCGACCAGGCCGATCTTGTCGTTGGCTAACGACGCAATGGATGCGACCGACATCGCCGCGGTTACCGCGTAGTCGAATTTGCGCTGGTCGTCGACGCGCGGCGTCATCAAACGTCCCGCATCGAGCACGACCATGACGTTTTGACTGCGTTCGACTTCGTACTCCGCCACCATCAAGCGGCCGCGGCGCGCCGTGGCTTTCCATTCGATCGAACGGAATTGGTCGCCGGGCGCCCACTCGCGCAGGTTTTCCAGCTCCGTTCCCGTTCCGCGCAAGCGCATGCGCCGCAAACCGGCTTCGATCAGGCGGTTGCGGACGTGCAGCGCCCCATAGCGTTCGACAGCTGAAAGATCGGGATAAACCTTGATCGCCGCAGGCGCCGGAAACCGCAGTCTGCGCCGGAGAAAACCGAATTGGTTCTCGACCGTCGCATAGATCGTGTTCAGCGCGTCGGCGCCGCGCGCGACCGGGATGACGGCCCCAACGGCCTCGGCCTGCATGTGCGGCGGGACCGAAACCGCAATTTCGTCTTTTGCATAACGCAGAACGCGGCAGTCACCTTCGACGAGCGCGATGCGCAGCGCCGCGGCGGAATGATTGCGGACATGATAGCGCAGCTGCGCCTGTACGCGCAGGGCAAAAGGTTCCGGCTCTTCGCGTTCGATCTCGATCAGGTCGCGCCGCGGCCCGGCGAGCGCGTCGGCAATAATTCCTACGGCCAGGAGCGCCGCGCATACCGCGGCCAAAATCACAAACGGCGCGAGCGCTCCGCCCAGCGCCAACAGCACGGTGACGATCGCAAGCGCCCAATACGCAAGCGGCGCCGGCCAGATGCCCGCGGAGCGGCGTTCAGCTCGCGGCTTCACGCGGAACCGGAACGGACTCGAGAACTTGCCGGACGACTTTTGAAGCGGTCACGCCGTCGATCTCGGCCTGCGGCGCAACGATCAAGCGATGCGGAAGCACGAAGAGCGCTACGTCCTTGACGTCGTCGGGCGTCACATAGTCGCGGCCGTCGACCGCGGCCGAAGCTTGCGCGGCTCCCAGCAACGAGACGCCCGCGCGCGGGCTGGCGCCCAAGCTCAGGCCGCGGTGCGATCGCGTCGCTGCGACGAGATCGTAGATGTATTGCCGAACCGGGGCGGCGACGTGTATGGCGCGCACCTCGGCTTGAGCGGCCGAAATTTCGCCGGCCTTCGCAACCGGTTTTAACGCCGCCGGTTCGATCGCGCGCGCATCGAAACCGGATGCGACGCGCGCGAGCAGTTCGAGCTCGGCTTGAGCGGGCGGATACTCTGCGCTTGCCATAACCAAGAATCTGTCGAGTTGGGCTTCCGGCAGCGGATAGGTTCCTTCATATTCGATCGGATTCTGCGTCGCGCAGACGAAAAACGGTTGCGGCAGCTGCAGCGGAACACCGTCGATCGTGACGCGCCCTTCCTCCATCGCTTCGAGCAGCGCCGACTGCGTCTTGGGTGGCGTACGGTTGATTTCGTCCGCCAGCAGAAAGTTTGTGACGATCGGCCCCGGCCGCATGCTGAATTCTGCGCTCTGGGGGTTGAATACGGTCGTGCCGACGACGTCGGCCGGCATCAAGTCCGGCGTGAATTGGATGCGGCGGTATTGCACGCCCAGAAGCGCGGCCAAACCGCGAACGGCCAGCGTTTTTCCGGTTCCGGGAACTCCTTGAATCAGTGCGTGCCCGCGCGCGAGCAGCGCCACGAGCAGCGCAAACGTCAATTCGTCGCCGCCGACGATGATTTCGCGCATCCCGGATTGCACGCGCGCCGCCAAGTCTCGAGCGATCGTCACCATTCATAGTCCTTTCGCAGTTGCGCGAAAATCATTCCGGCGCGCAGCACTTCCCGCGGGCCGGCATCGGCTCGTTCTCCCAGCCGGCGCAATTCCGCGAATGCGGCACTGCCGCGCTCGTCGCCCGGCGCCGGCTTGCGTAATCCGGCTGCCGCCTTCGCAAGGCGCGCGATCATGTCGTGAGCCGCGCCCGCACGCTGAAGCATTCGCGCCAGCGATTCGATGTACGCAAACGAAGTGCGCTCGTCGTCTGCTTCCGGACGCCGCGCCGGCGCCAGACGGATATTTGCCGCGACGATCGCAATAAGCAGCGCCAAGATCGCGACCACTACGGCCGCTCGCACGGGAAGCGGCAGCACCTGCCAAAAAGTGCGCCCTTGCGCATAGCCGTGCACGCGTTCGTCGAACTGCGGCGGCGCGCCGGCCGAAAAGAGATCGTAGGCGAATGCTGCGTTGTCACGCACCGCGAGCCTGACGTTGTCGAACATTGTGGGCGTGACGATATCGACGATGGTGCCGCGTCCGTGCTTCAAAAGGACCGCCACGGCGCCGTCCCGCCCCGCTAGTAAAACCGAGTGCTTGCGGTCGCACGACGTACGCATGTTCATTGCGAACTCACCGCCTACCACCCGCCGCGCGCCGCGAAAGCCGCAAGCCGTCCATGCTTCTTTACTTCCGGCGGCATGCGTTCTCGGTAAACCAAGCGCATCACGCGTCGCCGGAAAAACGCTGCCCAGCACTATCAATCTGCCGCCCTTGCGCACCCATGCTTCCAGGCTCGACGCGATTTTCGCAGATAAAAACGAAGGATCGATCGCATAATCGCCGGCGAAAACGAGCGTTCCCTTCGGCGGCAACTGCCCGACCGGCAGCTCGTAGCGCGACGCGTCAACATTTTCGCGCTGCAAGAATTCATAGAGCGCCGCGTAGCCGTTGGCGCCCGCGTCGTAGGTCGAAGGGAACGAAGGGTGAGCGTGCGGCGCGCTCGCACGCAAAAGTGAAACGGCGGCGAACAGAAATAATGCAACGCCGAGAATGACGGAGTCGATCTGCCGGCTACGCACCGGTGCGCTCCGCCGGCAGCGATGCGTAGGCATCCCGAGCCGCGAGCCATTGTTCAGCAGCGACGGGCCGTTCGCCGTAAAATGCCGCCACAAAAGGAAGCGCGATCGCATCGAACGCCGGAACGGCGCCCGGCGCAGCTCCGGTAAGCGCGCGGCGCCATTGGTTCACCGTCCGGCTGCGATCTTCGGGTACGCGCTCCAAGCGCGCAAGCCGCAGCACCGCTGCCCAAAAAAGAAACGCGACGGCGCCGCGGTAATCGCCGCGAGCTGCGGCCGCGCGTCCGAGCTCGTACAGCGCTTGCGGATCCGGCTCCTCCGCCAGCGGCCGCGCCGCATCGGGACGGCGCGCATCGCGAACCGATCCCAACACGAGACGAACCAGCATGAAAACAACGACGGCGATGAGCGCGAACGCCAGCGCGTCGCCGATGATAACGCCCGCGCTCTTCCCTATGTGCACGTGAGAGAACAGCGCGTCCGATAACCACGACCAGAAGCCGCGCAGCCAATCCCAAAACATCCCCAACAACGTGCGGTGCGTGGACGGAACGGCCACGCGAAAACGCTTTTCCGACAGGATCGTGCGCGCGAGAACGTGGGGGTCGAGCGGTGGCCGCCGTGCGATCATTCCAGCCGTTCGAGCGCCGACTGCATATCGAGACCTTCGCGCCGCACGCGCACGTCGAAGTAATAGACGGCGAACAGCAATGCGGTAAACGTGCTGGTGATCAATGAAAGTGGAGCCGTCACCAACTCGTAGAGCGTCAAGTTGTGCGTGACGCCTTCCGCGAGCGCCGCCAGCAGCGCCAGCACGATGTACATACCCAAGGAAATCGCAAAGAGCGCGAGCACGACCAGCGCCGCGCGCCCAAGCTCGCGTCTGTCGAAGATGCGCGAGAATCCCAAACTCATGGCGGCGAACAGGCCCGCACCTTCCACCGCTATCGCGTTATAAGCAAATCCCAGCGCGAACGCGCAGAGCGCCATCGACATGAGCCACACGAGGATCAGCAGTATCAGAACGATGCTAAACACAACGATTCCGGCGGTCGAACCGCGCACCAAGAAGATGCCGACACCAAACGTCACACCGAATACGAGCGAACCGGCAATCACAACGGCGCCGAGGACGATCAGCGTCATAAGCTCCGCGCCAAGAATCGCGGGCCACCGGCGCACGGCGGCGGCATAACATTCACGCCACGCCGGGCGCTGCGCGCGGTAGAGCGCCGCCACTCCAGCCGCAGTCGCGACATAAGCAAACGGCATCAGCAGCACCTGAAGCACGACCACGAAAAACAGGATCGTGTAGACTTGCACCAGGTTCGCCAGTATCACCGGAGACGGCGTGGCAGTCCGCCCCGGATGCGTCGCCTGATCGAGAATCTGCTGGTACGCCGTGTTCCCGAACGTTGCGAAGTACGAAAGAATCGTCAGCGGGAATACGACGACGAGCATGATCAGCGTAAAGAGCCCAAAATACCTAACGTACAGGGTAACCGCGCGATCGAAGATTTCACCGATGCTCAAAGGCCGCAGCGGCAAGGCGTCACCCGCAATGCTCATGGGCTGCCCTTCTTGAGGTTTTGAACGGGGTCCTATGGTATGTAATAGGCATGCAGCTCCTGGGCCACGTCGCCGTCATCACGCGCTATCCGGTGAAGAGCTTAGCGGGTGAAGAGCTGCAATCGGTCGAGATTGCCGAGCATGGTATTCCCGGCGATCGGGAAGCCGCTTTCTTCGTTACGGCGGGCCACGCGCGAACCGGCAAGACCTTCCGCGGTAAAGAACACAACCTGCTGCACCTAACGAGCGACACGCGCCGCGCGGAACAGCTGGCCCGGGAAAAAAACGCCACGGTGGATCTTCGGCGCGGCACGCATTACTTCGACGCGGCGCCGATCTCACTGGTTTTCGATCGCTGGGTGGACGCAGTTTCCGTGGGCTTGGGCCGCGAACTCGACTTCAGGCGCTGGCGTCCCAATTTTTTCGCCCGCGCCGCGGCAGATTTCCAATTCAGCGAAAGCGATCTCGTGGATCGCGTTATCGAAGCCGGGACCACTGTCCTACGCGTGCGTTCGCCGATCGAACGCTGCGTTACGATCACGTATGACGTACAAACCGGCGAGCCCGACCCCGAAGTCCTGCGCTATCTTGCGCAAGAGCGGGGGACGCTCTTCGGGATCTATTGCGACGTGGAGCTGGCGGGCGCCGTGCGCGCCGGCGATGCCTTGCGCTTGCGCGCGCGCTGAACGTCGCGAACGACCGATTCCAGCGCATCGATGTAATCGAGAAACCGCTCGCGCCCCGCACGCGTAATGCGCACGACCGTTTGCGGCCTGCCTTTGCCGGTAATGCGGCGCGTCTCGACGATGCCCATCTCCGCCAAGGCATGCAGGTGGCGATTGAGGTTTCCGTCGGTCAAATCGCAAGCGTCCTGCAGCTGCGTAAAAGAAATGCCTTCGGGATGTGCGATCAGCGCGCTGCAGATCGCGAGCCGGCCTCGTTCGTGAAACACGCGGTCAAGCGCACTCAATGCGAACTGCGTCATGCTGCAACCCCGTCGCGGTCGCGCATGACCAAGATGCCGATCGCGATCTGCCCGCAGCCAAACGTGCCGGCCAGCACCCACGGCGCCAGCGCCAGCGTGGGCGGCGCAAACAGCAGCAGTGCTCCGGCAACCAAGAATGCGACGCACACCGGCACAACCGCGCGCGGCAGCATGGTCCGCGACGCGATTAAACCGACGCCGTAGCACCCAAACCAAACACCGGGCAGAAGCGCGAATATTCCGGCGCGCAAGAGCGCAAACGAGAGCGCCGCGCCAAGCAGTAGCGCGGGCAAAATACCCAATCCCACGCTTGCGGTTTGCCAGCGTTCGCGCGCGGTCGCGTCGTTGACATACCAATGCGCGATCGCGCTGTAGTTCACCACGACCGAAGCGGCGCAGCACGCGAACCAAATCGCAAAGTACAGCCTGCCGTCATGCGCGGTGGTAACGGCAGGCACGAGCAGCCATTGCACGACGCCGGCCGCAATAGCGAAGACGCCGGAGACCAGCGCGGCCAAACCTGAATATCCCTTGAAGCGCTGCACCTGGCCGAGGCGTTCGCGCACCTCGGCAATGTCGGCTAGGGCGCGTTCCAAATCGGTCATCCATTACTTTGTATCACAAAGTCCGGCGGGACTCAACCTCCGCAGGCGGTTCGCGCAAAGCCGCCTAAGGCTGGCTCGTCTTTCCCTTCTCTCTCTATTTCTTGCAAAGGAGCTTTTGGGTGAAAAATACGGAATCGAAAATCGGTCGCGGGACACTGATTAAGGGCGGCGGAACCGCCGCGCTCGCTACCTTGATGATGGGTGCCCTGGAAGGCCGGGCCGCCGCCTGCTGCAGTCCCATCGATTTGACGTTCACCGACGATCCGCAAGTCGCCGCGATGACGCGCCGGAAGGGTGCCGCGTCGCCTATCAAGGGACTACGGCTGTGGTCGACCGGCGCGACGCCGACTGCGCCGGCAGCTCCCTGGACGTTGCTTTTTTCCATTCTTAACTCTCATATTAATGGCAAGGACGAAAACAAGGTTAACCATGGTAAAAACGGCCACCCGAAACCGCTGTATTATACGATCGACGTTTACGTCATGTACTGACAAGCGAAGACTGCCGTAGACGAAGCAGCGCCGTTTGAGCTGCAGCCTTCCAATTCACCGTGAGTTCGGCACGTTCGTCGAGCGCGCCACCGAAGGTTTTGCGCAGCTTCGATTCTGCTTCGTCGCGGGCCAACGACGTTTTCTCGTTTAGCGAATGGATGCGCCGCATCGCTTCGGCCAGCATGAACGTGTCTTTGGCAGCATCCATATTTTGCTGATGGACGAGCACTAATGCGCACGTTTCCAAAGCGGTAACGGTGAGATTTGGCGCATCCACTTGCAAGGCGGTCTCGAGGCTTTCGGCGGCTAATCGAGAGGCCTCGTCCACATTTCCGCCTCGCACCGAATTGACCGCTAGCGCGGCTAAGATTTCCGCGGCGCCGAATTCGTTTTTCAGCTCGCGTTTTATCCCGAGCGCCTGTATGAAGAGCGCTGCCGCGCGCTCAAATTCGCCGCGCTTGAGTGCCAGCGTCCCTTCCAGCGCAACGACCGTTGCGTAAACGTCGGCGTCGCCCAGTGATTCCGCAGCGGTAACGCAACCAGAAAGTTGCTGCGCGGCCGCATCCAGATCTCCGCGTTGGAGTTTGATCGCCGCGCAATTTGCATTGGACGTTACCGCAGCGCGCTCTTCGCCCACCTGCGCGCAGCGCGCCGCGATATCGCAGTACAGTTTCTCCGCGCCCGCGTAATTTCCGCGGCGGCTTTCGTTGACGGCCAAGGCGTGCAAAGACTCCAGCACGCCCGCACGATCGTTCCGGTCGTGATAGAACGTCAGAGCACGTTTCGCGACCCGGTCCGCCTCGTCGTAGGCGCCTTCAATGCCGGCAAATGTGGACGCGCGCCGCAAAATGCTTGGCAGCTCGCCATCCTGCGGGAATGTCTCGATAAACCGCGCGAGCCACACGCGGCCTTCCTTAATGGTACGCCGGATGTACCAGTAGCGGAACATCCCCAAGAGCATGCGCGCGAGCGCCGGATTTTGGTTTGCAAAACCGAATTCGAGCGCGGCGCGGACATTCGCGAGCTCGCAATCGATCGAAGTGAGCCAAGCGCCGAGCTCCTCGTGCGGAAGCGTCCCGGCCCCTTTCTGCGCCAGTTCGGAGAATATCTCAAAATGCCGCAGGCCGGCGCGCTGCAAGAGCTCCGGATCGATTCGTTCGCGCGCATATTCCCGGATGACGTCAAGCATGCGGTACCGTGTTTCGGCCGAGCCGTGCGCCAAAGCTAAGAACGATTTATCTATCAGCGCCTCCAACACGTCCAGCGCGTCGCGTTCATTGGCCGCTGATGCGATCGCTTCGCACGCCGGAAAGGTGAAACCGCCGACGAAAACCGACAGTGTTCCAAGCAGTTCCCGCTCGCGCGCTGAAAGCAACTCGTAGCTCCACGCGATCGTTTCGCGTAATGTGTTATGACGAGCGTCATCAAGATTCGACGACCGCAAGAAAGCCAGTTGCGATCCGAGCCGCGCACGGATTTCATGAAGCGATAGCGTCGATAACCGTGCCGCCGAAAGCTCGATCGCGAGTGGAATTCCCTCGAGTGCTTGCGCAACGGCGGTCAGATCATCCGGATCGGAAGCCGGATCGAAGTCGTGAACGGCGGCTTGCGCGCGTTCGATGAACAGCCGCGCGGCTGCCGCATCCGCGACGGGACCAAGCCGGTAGACTTGCTCGCCCCGCACGTGCAGGGATTCGCGGCTCGTCGTCACGACGCGCACGTCTTTCGCGCGATCCAAAATCTTCTTGACGGTCGTGCCGATCGCGGGCATCAAATGCTCGGCGTTGTCGAGCACCAGCAGCAACCGCTTGGGCCCGAGATCGCGTAGCAGCGTGTTCTCAATCGGCTCGCCCGCGGCTTCGCCCATGTCAAGAGCGGAGGCAATCGTTTGCGCTACGAGGGCAGGATCGGAAGTGGGCGCAAGCCGCACCAGCCAAACGCCGTCTTCGAAATCTTCGAGCAGCTCCGCCGCCAGGTGCAGCGCCAAACGCGTCTTCCCGATTCCGCCGGGACCGCACAGCGTGATCAGCCGTTTTTTCGCAACCAGCTCGCGCAGCTCTTTCAGCTCGGTTTCGCGGCCGACAAAACTCGAGAGTTCGATTGGCAGATTGTTCGGGCGAAGATCGAGCGTGCGCAACGGCGGAAACGTTTTTTGGAGTTCGGCGGCGGTGAGCTGAAAGATCGTCTCGGGTTCGGCGAGATCGCGCAACCGGTGCGTTCCAAGACTGCGGCACTCGAAATCGGCCGGCAATTCTCCGCGCACCAGCGCCGCCGTCGCAGCCGAAAGTAAGATTTGTCCGCCGTGGCCGGCCGACATCAAGCGCGCGACGCGGTTCAGCGCGGGTCCGAAATAATCGTCGTCGCTCGACAGCGCATTACCCGTGTGCATGCCTATGCGAATGCGCAGCTCGCCGACCGCTCGATCCCACGCTTGGCCGGCAAGCTTGCGCTGCGTTTCAACCGCCGCGACCGACGCCGCAACGGGCGAACGAAAGACGGAGCAAAACGCATCGCCGACACGTTTGAAGACGCTGCCGCCGTGCGCCGTCAGCGTTTCAGAGACGATCGCATCGTGCGTCGCAATCGCCTCGGCCATGGCATCGGGCGCGCGATCCCAGCGAGTGGTGCTGCCTTCTATGTCGGTGAAAAGAAAAGTCAGCACGCCGGTCTGAGGCAGCGGGTGCATCGTCCAAACTTCCGGCTAGAGCGTGCGGCGGCCTTCGATGGCTTTCGCCAGCGTCACTTCGTCGGCATAATCCAGGTCGCCGCCGATCGGCAAACCGTACGCGAGCCGCGTTACGGACGCAGTGAGCGGCGTAAGCAGCCTCGACAAATATACTGCCGTTGCCTCTCCCTCCGCATTCGGATTGGTCGCCAGGATGATCTCGTGCGGATTCTCTTTGCCCATGCGATCGACCAGCTCTTTGACGTGCAATTGTGCCGGACCGATGCCGTCCATCGGCGAGATTAATCCACCCAGCACGTGGTAGCGCCCTTTGTATACGCCGGTCCGTTCGAGCGCAAAGATGTCTTTGGCTTCGGCCACGACGCAAATCATTGTACCGTCGCGCTGATCGTCGCTGCAGATGGGGCACGGGTCATCTTCGGTTATCGAAAAACACGTCGAACAGAGCTGCACGCGGTCTTTCACCGATAAGATCGCTTCGGCCAAGGATTGCGCTTCGTTGCGCGGACGGTTCAGCAGATAAAAGACCAGGCGGGCGGCGGTCTTCGGCCCGATCGTAGGAAGTTTGCTGAATTCGTTGATGAGCGCTTGGACCGGTCCGGCAATGCTGCCAGAACTGGGCACTAAGAGAGGCCGGGAATGTGCAAGCCGCCGGTCACTTGACCCATCCGCGACTGCGTGGCATCGTCGGCTTTCTTGAGCGCGTCGTTGCACGCCACGACGATCAGATCTTCCAACGTCTCGGGATCTTCGGGATCGATAGCCTCGCGCGCGATCGCAACCGCTTTGACGCGGTGGTCGCACGTCATCTCGACCTTCACGGCGTCGCCGCTCGCAGTGCCCGTCACGACCGTGTTTGCGAGCTGCTCTTGCGCTTTGGTCATCTCTTGCTGCATCTTGCGCATTTGCGCCATGATATTGGCTTGGTTCATTTAGGTAATCCGTTCGTTGATGTAAGAAAGAAGTTCGTCGGGATCGTCGGGCGGCGGCGGAGGACCTGCACTCTTCGCGGACCCGGCTTCCACTTTGAAGCGCACGCGCAGCGGCGTGCCCAGCACTTCCGCAATCGCGTCTTCGATCATCTTAGCGTTATCCTTGAGCGTATCGGCAAAGATAGCGTTGGGCAGCTTGATCACGAGCGCATTACCTTCGATCGCTTCGGGTTGGGCACGCGAGAGCTGCGTTCGCAGCGACTGACGTTCGCCTTCAACGCGCGTCCGTATCGATTGCCAAGCCGAACGAACCTTTTGGATCGTCACCGGCCCGTTCGAGTTCATCTTTTCCGCAGGCGGCGGCTTGGGTTCGGGCGCCTTCGCTTCGGCCGGCTTGGGATGAGCGCCAGCTGGTTGCGGAGTGCCTTCTTCCAGGACGCTGATGCGCGCGGCAATCGCGTCCAACGTTGGATCTTCGGCCGCTAACGCGAACCTCAGGAGCGCGGTCTCCAGCTCGAGTCGCGGATTTCCGCTGGAGCGCACGGTCGAAAGCGCTTCCGCGAGCAGCCGCAGCGCGCGCACGATTTGCGCCTGGGTGAGTTCTTTGCTTCTGCGCACCGCCGCTTGAGCGTCGTCGGGCGCAAGGTCGCGCGCCAAGAGCGCGGGATCGATCCGCGCCACCAGCAGATTGCGAAACTCCGCGATCAGTCCACGGATAAGGACCTGCATGTCCGTGCCCGCATCGCTGGCATCGTCGATCGTTTTTAAAGTAGCCGACGCATCGCGCGCGATCGCGTGGTCGACCAACGCGCGCGCGTAGGTGCGGCCGCTGGCACCGAAGGCCAGTTCGACCGTGGCGGCGGTGACCGCGCCGTCCGCAAACGCGGCTGCCTGTTCGAGCATCGTTAGCGCGTCGCGCAAGCCGCCGTCGGCCCGGTAAGCGATCGCGGAAAGGGCCTCGTCGTCGATTGCAATTTTTTCTGCGGCGGCGATCTCGCGCATACGCTCGATCATCACGGGGATCGCAATACGTCTGAACGCATAGCGCTGACAGCGAGAGAGGATCGTAAGCGGAAGCTTCTCCGGCTCGGTCGTCGCGAGGATGAACACCGCGTGCGGCGGCGGCTCCTCAAGCGTCTTTAAGAATGCGTTGGCGCCTTCTTTGGTGAGCATGTGCGCCTCGTCGATGATGTAGACTTTCATGCGCATCGCCGAAGGCGCGAATTTCACTGCGTCCCGCAACGCGCGAATTTCGTCGATCCCGCGATTGCTCGCCGCATCGATTTCCAGCACGTCGAGCGCCGTGCCCGTCAGAATAGCGCGGCAATTTTCGCAGGTGTTGTCAGGCGTTGGGGTCGGCCCGTTTACGCAGTCGATGCAACGCGCCAAGATTTTCGCGGCCGAGGTTTTGCCCGAGCCGCGCGGCCCCGAGAAGAGGTAAGCGTGGGCCAGCTTCCCGCTCGCGATGGCGCTGCTCAGCGTCCGCACGACGGCTTCTTGGCCGACCAGTTCGGCGAAACTCTCCGGCCGCCAATCGCGATACAGGGACACCCCCGATAGTACTTTTTGGCGTTTCGGCGCGCCTGCCGCGGGGTATATTTGCCACGCCGGCGCCTCTTTGCAGTTTAATAAAGAGGCGGAATCGCATTTCCGGCAGGCGCGCAACGGAGAGAAAATGATCGACCTGCGAGCCGCGCTTCGCGAGAAGTTCGGTTTCGAAGAATTCCAATCGGGCCAAGAAGAGGTCATTAATCGGATTTTGTCCGGCGAAGACACGCTGGCTATCCTGGCGACCGGCGCCGGCAAGAGCTTAACCTACCAGCTGCCTGCGCTGCTTCTCTGCGGAACCACGGTCGTCGTGAGTCCGCTGATCGCGCTGATGAAAGATCAGCTCGACATGCTGCGCCAGCTCGGCGTAACGGAAGTTGTAGCGTTAAACTCCACCCTCTCCGAAGACCAAGAGGCCGCCGCGATCGAACGCGTGCGCAGCGGGGGCTTGAAGATCGTCTTCGTCACGCCCGAAAAACTTGAAGATGAAACGTTCTTGCGGCTGATCGAGACGATTGAAGTGCCGCTCTTCGTCGTCGACGAGGCTCATTGCATCAGCCAATGGGGACACGACTTCCGGCCGGCTTATCTCGCCCTGGGCGCGGTCATCACGCGCCTGGGCCATCCGACCGTTCTCGCGCTTACCGCGACGGCGACGCCGGCCGTGCGCGAAGACATCCTGCACCAGCTCGGAATTCCGAACGTCAAACCGATCGTCCGGGGATTCGATCGTCCGAACTTGATCTACGACGTGCGGCGCGCCGAGAAAGAGTCCGACAAGCTCAAGATCGTGCGGCAGCTCTTTCTCAACGACGAGCTCGAAGGCACCGGCATCATCTACACGGCGACGATCAGGAACGCGCTGGAAGTTCAGCAGTACCTGCAAGACGAGCTCGACGTACCCGCGGCGGTGTACCATTCCAAGTTACAAAAGCACGACCGCACGTCGGTCCACAACCTGTTTATGGAGGAGCACATTCGCGCGGTCGTCGCCACCAACGCCTTCGGGCTCGGAATCGACAAGCCGAACATCCGGTTCGTCGTGCATTACGACTTGCCGGGCTCGGTCGAGGCGTACACCCAGGAGGCCGGGCGTTCGGGCCGCGACGGTCTGGACTCACGCTGCATTTTGATCTACCGCATGAGCGACACGCGCGTGCAAAATTATTTCTTGACCGGCAAATATCCCGACATCGAGGAAGTTCAAAAGGTTTTCGGAACTCTCGAAATCTTCGCCGATCAAACGGGCGGCGTTTCGATGACGGATCTGCGCAAGATATTGCAGCTGCCGCTGACGAAGCTCAAAGTTATTCTGGCGCTTCTGAAAAAGGGCGGTTTCATCGAAACGCCGAGCCGCTCGAAGTACGCGCTGACCGAAGCGGCGCGCAACAAGCGCGAGATGCTCTTGAATCTGGCCAACTACGAAACCAAGAAATCATACGATCAAAGCAAGTTGGCGATGATGCTGCAGTATGCCGAAACCACGTCGTGCCGCCGCCGTTTCATTCTGAATTATTTCGGTGAAGGTTTCGACCGGACCAACTGCGGCGCGTGCGACAACTGCCGGCGCGTGCGTCCCATGCACAACGGCAAGGCCGCCGCGACCGAATCCGGCTACCGCATCGCGGATGTCGTCCATCATCCCAAGTTCGGACAGGGCACGGTCGAGCGCGCCGAAAAGGACTTGGTTACCGTGCTCTTCCCAACTGTAGGCTACAAAACGCTGCTCGCCTCGGCGGTGAGCCGCGCAGAAGCCAAAATCGCGTAACAGGAGCCTGTCGGACTATACCATTGCCATTTGCTGCGAGCAGATTTGGCCGAGGTTTAGACGCAAGGAGGGAGCGCAGCTTAGCTTCGTGACCGACGCAGCAACAACAAGATCGGCCAAATCTGCCGCAGCCCAGCGGGTCGGGTGCCTCGTTGGCTTCGGCCGCGTTCCTCCTCGCTCTAATATCGGCACGATATTCAGCACTCGTCGGGCCTTGCCGAAGCCGAACGATGCATCCCGACAAAGGGGAATGCTATAGTCCGGCAGGCTCCTCAGGTGAGACGAGCTTCGCTCGCCGCTATCGTCGCGGCCGCTGCCGCTTTTGCGTGCCTGGGCGGACCCAGTGCAACGCCCGCGCGGGGTCAGGTGCCTTCACCCTTACCGAGCGCCTCGACCGCGCCGGCTGCGTCTCCTACGGCGGCGCCGACGCAGCCGCCCATCGTTTTGACGCCGTCCTCCGCGCAAGTTCCGGTCGGCAGCCAAACCACCGTGCGCGTGATGTCCACACTCGGCCTGCTCACGCTGGCAGTCTCGAATCCGGCAGTCGCCGATGCATCCGTCGATCAAACGACGCAGACCGTCACCCTCTCCGGCAAATCTCCGGGCAGCGCGGTCGTTACCGTAACCGATCAGCGCGCGATCAGCGCGCAAATCCAAGTGCGGGTCGCTTACAACGCAGGTAGCATCGCAGATGCGGCCTCTATCCGCATCACGGGAAATCCCGCCAGCGCCGATTTCGTGAAACAGGAAGCTACTGCCACCGCAAGCGCTTTGCTGCAAGTGCGTGCCGGCGCGCAGGCGATCGTCACGACCGACCTGGTGCGTTTTACTCAGCCCCTCGAGCAGGACGACACTGCGATCGTCGACGTTCCCGTGCTGCTGCAAGGCGAACAGTATTTCACCGTCTCGGGAACGACGCACGTGCGCGTCGACAACGTAGCCGCACCGGCGATTCTGCCGGACTCGCTGATGGTCAGTGATTATCCCGAGCGTTTGACGGCTAACGGCATACTATTTTCCGCCGATCTCGAACGCGCGCTGCCCTCGCGCTTTCTGTACTTTCATTTCAATCCGGCGGGCGAACCAGCGCGGCGCATCGTGCTGCGCGCCGAGAATCGATCGGGACAACCGGCCCTGCTGCAATTCATTTCCGGCCAAGCCGGCCCGGCACCCAACGAGATGGAGGTCGGGCACGCCGCCACCAAACGCTTCCTCGAGCGCCAGGTCCAGAACGAAGGACGGATCATTTCGATCGCGGGAAACGGCACGCTGGAAGTCGCGCAGCAAGATCTTCCGCCCAACGCGATCGTTTGCGGGCTTCTGCAGCTGCGCGTTCTGGGCGGCAGCATCGTGCACCTCACGCTGTTTGCGCAGAACGCGACGAGCTCTCCCGACGAGCCGCTCACCGGGACGGATCTGCTGCAAGGCGCTGAGCGCCACGCACGCGGGCTCTACAAAATTCCGGAATTCCACTACTCGCGCACGTGGAGCGTCGACAGCGACTATCTAGAGTTGCCGATCGGCGACATCCCGCTGCCGAACGTCATGCAAGGCGAAGCGCTCTCCGGCGACTACGGTGTGAAGCAAAGTTTCGTCGTGAAAGTGCAAAATCCGATGAACAGGCCGCAGGCGATCGCGATCTACGAAAACCCGCGCGGCGGCCGCGCCACCGGTACGTACGTCATCGACGGCGTGCTGATCCAGTCGCACGGCGTGCCCGCTTTCTCGCGCTATAAAATACGGCAGTACGTTGTCCCGGCGCGCGGATTCGTGCGCGTCACGATCGTCTCGATTCCGGAAAGCGGATCGAGCTATCCGCTAAGGCTCATCTTTGCGCCGGACGATGGCAGCGTCGCGCCCGGCGCACCGGGCTCACCGGTTTACTAACAAATTCGTATCGGCTAACCATTAAGGCTGGGGCTGTCCGGTAACCGCTGGCAAAAAAAAACGTCCATGTTTTTTTGCCCCCTTCGACGTTGTTCAGGACTCGGCGCTATGCGCCTCGGTATTTTTGAGAAACCCTGAGCTCGACGAAGGGTTTGAAGCGGCCATCCATGGCCGGCTCAAAAATGTCACACATTCCCGGACAGCCCCAGCCTTAATGCTTATCTCGATACAGCTTGTTCGTACATGTCCTGCATTTGGGCCGCAGCTCGCGACCACGAGAAACGCTCGATCGAACGCGCGCGAACGCTGTCGGCGTGCAGCTGAGCGGCGCGCGGATCGCTGACGATCGCTCCGATTGCGGCGGCCCACGCGGACGGATCGTCGGCTGGCATAACGGGCGCGTCGCCGCCGGCGACCTCCGGGAGCGACGCTTGATTCGAAACGACGACCGGAACACCCGCGCACAGCGCCTGCGCCGCCGCGTATCCGAAGCCTTCATAGCGCGAAGGCACGGCCACCAGCGCGCACTTTGCGTACTGGTCGATAAGTGCGGCGCGGCCGATGTATCCGCGGAATTCCACGCGGTCGCGCACGTTCAAGGATTCCGCCAGCCGCAAACATTCGTCGCGGTATGGAGTGAACGGCCCGGCCGAGACGACGCGAACGCGCGGGCCGATAAGTGGCAGCGCCCGGATCAGTACTTCCAGGTTCTTGCGGCGTTCGACGGTGCCCGGCACGAGGATCACGTCGTTGCTGAACTGGCGCTCGAGCTTGCAATAGTCGGACGCGACGCCGTTGTAGATCACGTGAACCGTTTCGGGCGGGACGTGCAAGACGTCCAGGAGTTCGCGCCGCGAGAATTTCGAGTCGACCGCGATCGCTTTTGCCTGCGCGTAGCGCTGCAGCGCGAAGGCGCCGAAATAATACTGCGCGTAGATCGGTGCGTGGCGTTGAACCTTTAGCCACGCGACGTCGTGTACTGTAACGACGGCCGGAAGCGGCGACGCAAGCGGCATCGTGCCGGAAGTGCAGTGCAGCAATTGCGCGCCCGAGGCGCGTGCCCGGCCCGGAAGGATAAACTGGTCCCACATGACGCGCCGGTCGAACCGCCACGGATCGAGGCGCGGCTCGCGCAGCTCGACGACGCCGGTACCGCGTGCGCGCAGTGCCTCCGCCAAGCCGGTAACGTACTCGCCGATACCCGTGGCCGTTCCGAGCGTTAGCTGCGCGTCGAGCGCAACGATCATTTCAACAGCGCTTCGAGCGTATGCAGAAAATGCGAATGCGGATCGTACGCGCGGCTAGAGTTTTCGTACTGCCGCGCTGCGGCGATATCTCCAAGACGAAATTCCGCGACGCCCAAACCGGCGTATGCATCCGCACTGGCGGGATTCTGGTCGAGCACGCGCTTGAAATAGTCGAAAGCGCGTTTGAAATGAGTGCGGTCGCCGGTCGCGTCGGCGAGGTTCAACTCTTGGCTGCCTGCCGCAATCAAGTACTTCTCGGCGAACGGCGCCAGCTTCACCGCGTCGGTGTAGTCCCGCATCGCTTCTTCGAACCACGCGCGCCGGTTGCCGGCATCGACGTACCCGCGCGCAGTGGCCAGCCGCCCGAGCTCCCAATACGCGTCCGCGAGCGCATCGGGATGCATTGCGGTGCGCGCAAGCCGGTCCTTCAAGCGCAGCTCCAATTGGTACGCGCCTATCGGATCGTGCGCGGCCAAACGGTTGACTTCGCCGCGGATCGCGAATACGTCGTTCGCGGTCACGAAATAACGGTACGCTTGCGCGTCATCGCCGCGCGCCTGCGCGATTTGGCCAAGCAGTTCGGCTCGCGCCGGCGATTCCGGCAAACGCTGCGCATACGATCGTGCGCCCTGCAGATCGTGCCGGTCGAACGCCGCTTTGGCAAGCATCGCGTCGACGTATGGCGCGGGCGCGATGCGTTCGATCGCACTGTAAATTGCGGCACCCCATCGCACCGGAATATTCGCCGGAAGCGACGCGGCGGCCGCCGCATGCGAAAACACGGCTCCTGAGGCCACTTGTAGAGTTGCTAATCCGAAGCCCAGAGCCGCGAGGACGACGACGAGGATGATGTAGACGACCGAACGGCGCGCGGCCTCGGTCAGAATTTTACCGTGAAGTTGAGGTCTGCGCGCGTCTGTCTGAGATTGTAGTCGGGCGTGAGCGAATCTTGGTAGCGGTACTGGCGGGCCGAAAGCGTAATCGCGCTCGAGCCGTAGGGCAGCTGATAAGTCACGTTGCCGAGATACGTGTCCTTACGCGCGTCGAGTCCCGGGAAAAGCAGCGCGCCGTAATCGCCTTGATAGTGCTGTTGCTCGTATTGCAAGCCGACCGTTACGCGCGGCGTCACTGGGACCGCAAGTTTCGCGCCGACGGTTTGCTTGACGACGCTGGTCAGGTCCGGATAATACAACATCGGAGCCTGCGGATCGAAGCTACCGGCACGTTGGTTGCCGAAGACTTGATCGGGATCGACGGGCACGTACGGAAAAGCTGCGTTCTCCTGGAAGCCGATACGCTCGACTCCGCCGGAGAGCTGCAGGGCAAGATTGTCGTTGCCGGCGCGCAACGTAAAGTTGGTGGTGGCCACCAAACTCTGCGCGCGCGAATCGCTCATGTATGGACAAGGCGCCGCTTGATCCGTCGTGCCGCAGACTTGCAAAATGTGAAACGCGTCGGGGTGCAGCGATTGCATGCCGGCGCCCAGGAGTTGCCCGGTGAAGTGCACCGCGCCGATCCGAACGGGAACCGTGAGATCCGCGCCGACAGCTTGCAGCGAGGGCATATAGGGCTGGTACACGCCGAAACGCACCGACGGGCTTTGTGCAAAGCTCTTCGCGATCGCGGGGAGGCTGATCGCGTCCGGCTGCTCGATGAGCGGCGCGATAAGCGGCGCGTCGTCGGCATACATCGGAGCGGCGGTCGCAAAAGCTTGCGCCGAGACGCCCTGAGCTGCCTGCGCGCGATCGCCCGGGAGCGTCAGGTTGACGTGGCTGGCCACGGTGGGTGCTTGAGCTGCCGAGGGCAGCGCCAGCGAATCGGTTACCGCGACGTTAAAGAGCGCGGCGCCGAACGTCGTCGCGTGCTGTTTGGGGGGGACGAGTGAAAAAACGCTCTCCGCGTTGCGATCGAACATGCGGGACGGATCGAGGCTGGCGCCGGAGGTGAACTTGGCAAGCGCCGGCACGCTGAAGCACAGCGCTGTTGCGAGCACTGCCAGAGAGGCCGAGCGAGCCAACCGAGTCATTACCTTCTCCATACCCGCAAACGGGGGACACCCTCTACTATCGGCATAAGGCGGGGGACGATTCATCTACGGCAGGGGCGCCCCAAAACCCCGTTCGGCGTACCGGCGGGCTATCAGCAGCGCCGCATAGTCGTCGATGGGCCGCGGCGGCAGCTGGAGTCCCAGCGGGATGAGCCTGCGCCACCCGCGCGGCGGATGATCTGCGAAATACAGAGCCCGGGCGCGGTAGCTGGTGTCCGTTTCATCTATTACGTGTACGGGTGCCCCGAGGTTCGCGAGCAGCGCCCGCACCGTGCCGGCATTGGTCCCGCTCCCCAAGGCGACGGCCCGCAGGGGATGGGCCATGACCAGCGGTTCCAACCGGGCGAACAAACCGTCCAAGGACTCGATTCCCATCGCCAGCGCCGGCGAGTTCGCATCGGTTATCAGCGCAAAGCCGATCTTGCGCGTTCCCGGATCGATGCCGAGAACGGCGGAGCTCACGGAACCTTTTGGAGCACGACGACGACCGGCAGCTGCAGCGTGTGCGGATAGATGTCGGTAGCGGCAAAAGCGGTCATCACGTAGTTGCCCGATCCGTTCGCAAGCATGGATTGCATTTGCGCGGTAGTGGGCGGCAGCGTCTGCACCGGCAGCACGTTGCGAACGAAGTAGGGCGGAAATCCGTCCGCGGTTGCCTTCTGCGGAACGAAATTTGCCAGCAGCTCGTACAGCGCAAGTTGCGCGCTGACGTTTTTTCCGCTCGGCACGCTCTCGTACGCAATGAGATCCCCGCGCCGGTACATCAGGCGATCCGGAATCGGCGGAGTAATTCCAAAATGGATTTCATCGCTCGGCTTACCCGGCGGCGCCGCGTATAAATTTTGATCGGCCGCGGCCAGCACCAGCACGTCGCCCTCCGCCAGCGCAGCGCGCATCTCCGGGCTGTCGGCATAATTGTCGAGCACTTGCTGAACGTTGGGCGGAGGTTTGAACGGCCGCAGTCCGAGTGACGGATAGACGCGATTGACGTACGCGACGGTTTGATCGTAGAGCTGCTTGACCAACTTGCGGCGCATTTGCGGCGACGCATCCTGCGGAACGAGCACGGCGCCGTTGCCCATCGGCGTGCCGACGCCGACGACCAGCCGCCCGTTGTTGACCTTACTCTCGGCTTCGGCCGCGCGCGCCTCCGCTTTGGCGATCTCCGCATTGATTTGGTTCAAGCGGAAAAACGCCGTTTTAACTTGGTTCGACGCAAAGATGGCCGCGAGCGTGACGACCAGCGCGATGATCATGCCGGTCGCGACGGCGATGATCGTCGACGTGTAACGCGGACGAATGTTCAGCAGCGTCAAGCGTTTTCTGCCGACTTGATGACCGATGCGATCGCCGGCGTACGCGATGATGCCGGCGAGCGCCACAATGAATATGATGGTTCCCGCGCCGCGGACCAAATCGACGAAATTCATCAGACGAGCGCCGCCCGGCGCAGCCGCAGAGCTCCGATCAACGTAAAGATCAGATTCGGCATCCAAGCCGCCAGCGCCGCAATCGCGGGCAGCGCTTCACCGATGCCCGAAAAAACGGTCTGCACGACGTAGTAGATGAACGCGATGAGGACTGCCAAGCCGAAGCCCAGCGTGGTGCTGCTGCCGCCGCGCACCGAGCGAATTCCAAATGGCACCGCGATCAGCGTGAAGACGAAACATGCGAAAGGCTGCGAAAGTTTTTCTTGATAAGCCATCCAATATTTGCGCAGTTCGGAAGGAGTGAGCTGCCCGGTAGTGATTATTTCGGCAATTTCGGCGCGGCTCATGTTGAGCGGGTTGTTGCCGGCGGCGCGTTTGGCGATCTCGACGGGGCTCTGCCCGAGCTCGACCTGCAAGGCCGGTGTCTGCGAAAAAAGGATCGTTTCCCCGTTTTCGCCGCTGAAACGATAGATGCGCGCGAAATACAAGGTCCACTTATCGGCCGCGAAATCCGCCCGGTCGGCGAAGATGATTTGGGTGGGATTGCCCGCGCGATCGTACTGCACCAGGGTAACCTGCATCAGCGCATGCGTATGCGAATCGTACGCGTTGAAAAACGTGATTTGATGGCCGCCGCCGGGCAGCGGCGCGTTGACGGTCGTATCGCTGGCGAAGGCGCTGGTGTGATTGATGACCGTGTTCTCGATGATCGTAAACTGTGTCTGCGCGTACGGGACGATCGCTTCTTGCAAAATCAGCGTTACGATCGACATCACGAAGCCGGCGACCAGCAACGGCGCAATGATGCGCACGAACGTGATTCCCGCGGCACCCATCGCGGTGATCTCGCTTTCACCCGAGAGACGCTGAATGGCGAGCAGCGTCCCGAGCAGCAGCGCCAGCGGAATCGTCAGCATGACCATCGACGGCAGCTGCCAGATAAACGCCTCGATAGCGGCCCACAACGGCGCGTGCGCGTCGGAGACGGCCCGGCCGATCGCGATGATCTGCGTCGCGGCAAAGACAAGCGTGAACGCCGAGAGTCCGAAAAGAAACGGCCCGAGCAGTTCGCTGAGCATGTAGCGGTCGAGGATCGTGAGTCTGAACGGATTCGAACGGACGGCTTGGTTCAAAGACGGAACCCTTCGCCCAAATAAAACTTGCGGGCGACGGGGCTGTCGAGCACCTCTTGCGCCGAACCCGATACCTCGATGCGTCCCTCGTTCAAGATGTACGCGCGATCGACGATCGCCAGCGTCTCACGCACCTGGTGATCGGTGATGAGGATTCCCAAACCGCGATCGCGCAGCTGGCGGATCATCGCTTGGATATCGGCCACTGCGATCGGATCGATGCCGGTAAACGGCTCGTCCAAGAGCAGGAACGCCGGTTCGGTCGCCAGCGCTCGCGCGATCTCGACCCGCCGGCGTTCGCCGCCCGAGAGGCTGTCGCCGCGCGCGTCGACCAGGTGCAGCAGTCCAAACTCCTCGAGCAGCGATCCCAAACGCGCTTCCTGATCTTCGCGCGAAACGCCGTGCATCTCCCAAATCAAGCGGATGTTGTCGCCGACGGAGAGCTTGCGGAAGATCGAGTTTTCCTGCGCCAAATACCCGATGCCGCGCCGCGAACGCTGATACATCGGCGCGGTCGTAAGATCTATTTCACCCGCGGACGTATCGAGCAGGACCGATCCGGCGTCCGCTTTGACCAAGCCGACCACCATGTAGAACGTCGTGGTCTTGCCCGCGCCGTTCGGCCCGAGCAAACCGACGATCTCGCCGGTGCGCACTTCGGCACTGACGCCGTCGACGACGGTCCGCTCGCCGTAGCTTTTCACCAGTCCGCGCATCTTGATTTCACGCGCGGGCAATTGGGCGGTGGCCGTCACTTCATCACCATGCGCGTTAGATTGATATCCGACGTGAACGTATTGCCGGTCAGGACTTCTCGCGACCCGTTCTGCTGCGCGGTCATGCGCACGTTGCCGTCTCCGTTCAATAAACCCGTCGAGCGATCGAACGTTAAGCGATCGCACGTCAGCGTTGCACCGGTGCTCGTATGCGCGCGGACTCCGCCGGAGAGCACCACTTTCTTGGTGCGTTCGTCAACGGCGGCTTGCGGCGCCTGCGCGGTCAGCGACGTGCCGTCCTTATCGTAGAAAGTCACCGTCGCCGCTTGAAACGTCGCTTGCGCGACGTTGTGTGCCGAATGGCTGACGAACGATCGCGCCAGCAGTTCGTAGAGTTTGCGATTGCCCGTTTGCTCCACGGTGCGCACCGGCGAACGAGCAGTTCCATGGCCTGTGATCTTCAACGGTGGGATGCCCGGCGGGGTAGCAGACGGCGCGGCCGCGGGATGTTTCTGCGGCTGCGGATTGCATGCGCTCAGGAACGCCCCCGCGAGTGCAAGTGTGCCTATGAATCTCATGACGATGGCGGCTGCTCTCCAAGTCCGTCGGCGGCGGTGACCAGTGCGAGCGCCATCGACGGCAACCACAGCCCGAATATAACGACGCTCACCGTGTCGATGAGCCCTTGCACCCACGTGCCCACGAGTCCCGCCGCCACCGCGAGCGCGATCGTCGCATTCGCGGGCGAAGCACCGCGCAATCGCTTCAGCAGCTCGACTGCGAAGCGCCACCATGCGAACAGCACCGCAAGCAGTCCGATCAATCCCATTTCTGCAAAGAGCGTCAGCAAGAAACTGTGCGCGTGGAAAGCGGCTGCGTCGCCGTCGGGCAAGCGAACGAGCGGATAGATGCGCGCGAAATTAAACGGGCCGACGCCGGTCAGCGGAAAGCGCCGGACGATCTCTATGCCGGCCTGCCAAATCGAAAGACGCGTGTAGTTTTCGGACGGATTGTGGTGCGCGTTGAAAACAACCAGCACCGCCGCTAATCCTCCGAGCAAAATGAAGGGCGCGTACCGGCGCCGCACGTGGCCGCCCACGAAAAGGTAAAACGCAATCGCAGCTGCCAAGCCCATCCAGCCGGCACGCGAGAACGTCAACACGAACGCCAGCGCGCCGATCGCGAGCGCAGACCATGCGAGGGCGCGCATGCGAGCGTCCGACGAAACGCGCGCAACCGCAAACGCGATCGGCAGGAAGATGATCAGATACCCCGCCAGCTCGCCTGGTAAAATAAACGTCCCGATCGCTCTTCCGTGACCGATCGCGTACTGCGATGCAGGCAGGCGCGTGACGATCATGACGACCGCTGCGAAGGATGCCAGCGCTCCGGAGATCAAGTAGCTCGTAAAGATTGCGCGGCTTACTCCCGGCGCGCGGTAATACCGTAAAATCGCCAGATGCCACACTAAAGCAAGCCCGAAGATCGCGATGAACAGCAATCCGTCGCGCGGATCGAAGCCGAGTGCGGCGGAGAGCAGAGCCGCTCCCAGCCAGCCGAGCAGCGGCCACATCGTCGCCGGCGTTTCGCGCGGCGGAATCAGCAGCGTCGCGATCGTGTAGAGCGCAATGATGGTCATCAACGCCAGCAGCGCTATCGCAAACCAGCGCGGCACGAGCGACACACCCGGTATCGTTACAGCCGTCAACGTGATGAACGGCGGGAAAAACGGAATGACGAAATTCGTCACCGCAAAAGCTGCCGGCAGTCCGCTCGTCAGGCGCATAAGCCAACGATCGCTTCAGCAATGCGGTGAGCTGCGCCGGGAGCTCCGAGACGTTCGCGCCCAGTGCGCGCCATCGTCGCGCGTTCTTCCGCATTGTCCAGCAGCGCAACGATCTGCCGCGCTCCCGCTTCGGCGTCGCGCGATAGTACGCGCAGCGCGCCGCCGAGCAGTGCGGCCTGACGGCTGCGATACCATCCTCCGCCTTCGAACGCCACGACCGGCACGCCGGCGGCAGCCGCGGCTTCGTTCGCGGTCCCGGCGAGTCCGAGCACGAGCGCCGCGCGATCGATGACCGCTCCGATTTCTCCGCTCCAAGCGCGCACGATCTCCGTTTCGCCCGCGCACACCGAGAACGGCTCGAGCGGATCTTCCCCTGGCATGACGCGCGCGTCGTTGCGGCGGAGCTCGGCGGCAAAACGCACTGGGTCGAGGCCCGCCGCCACCGACAGAACCGCGCGGACGCGCGGCCGGATAGCGTGCACGCGCAGCGTGACGTCCAGCAAGAAACTCGCGTTGGCATACGCGCTTTCACGGCTTCCCGGAAAAAGTGCGATGAGCGGATCGCCTTTCAAACCGGGACGTTCCGGTTTCACCGCTACGCCGAGATCGGCCATGACGTTGGCGGCCGCGGCCCGTATTCCGTGAGCTTCCAATCGCTGTACGGTTGCATCGTCGCGCACGAATACCGCATACGCGCGGCGCAGGAGGCGCTCTTCAAACCTGCCGTAGGGCGCGACGTACACACTCTTCGCTGTCCCAACAAAAATCACCGGAATGCGCGCGCGCAGTGCCATGAAGAGGGCGAACGTATCGCCGACCGCGACGGCGGCGCAATACTCGCTGCGGTTGCGCGCGAGAAAACGCCATTGTGCGAACGTCAGCTGACCGAGGCCGGCCGCCAGGTCGCGCGCGATGTTCGCCACATTTCCCATCGCGACCATACCGCCGCTCGGCATTTTCCGCCGCGGCCCGACGTCGTGCAGTGCATCGGAATGACTCGCATCACCCACGAGAGCTAGATGGCAGCACCGTATTGCGGAGCGCTCGCCGACGTAGCGCGCGATCCGCGCCGCGATCGCGATCTCGCCGTGCCCGTTCGAAACAAAAAGCACCGGCTTCATGCGGCGGCCAGCAGCGGAACGAGCGAAAAAGCGGAGAGCGTCCAGCGCCCGCGCGCGATATCGTACTCGAGATCGGTTTGCGACACGTATTGCCCGTAAGGCCCCGCGTGCACGATCGGCACGCCGTTTTGCAATTCAGGCTCGAAAAGCGTGTCGTGGCTGTGCCCGCCCAGCAGCAGATCGATCCGCGGGTTGGCGGCGGCCAGTTCGCGGTCGCGACGCAGACCCAAATGTGAAAGCACGATCAGCGTCTCGCCGCTCGGTATGCTTTCCGCGAATTCATGTACGACCGTCTGCGGATCCAGGAAACGCCATCCGAAGACTCGTTCCCATGGGCTTCCCTCCGGATATTGCGTGACGAGCAGCGCCGCCAGATGAACGCGCGCGCGCTGCTGTCCCGGCTCCGCGTATTCAATACTATGGAAGCGCGCAAAGGGCAGCTCGCGATTTCTTACATCGACGAGATTGCTGCATAAGAGCGGATGCCGCATCTGCGCGGCGCGCGCCCGCAGACAGCCGAAGAGATAATGAAATTCGCGGTTGCCTACCGCTTGCGCGTCGTATCCCGCCGCATCGATCTCCGCGATGATCGGCTCGCGGCGGTGATACACCGTTTGGCTGCCGCGCAGCGAATCGCCGCAATCGAAGAGCAGCCCCGGCGCGTTCTGCCGGAGCGTTCGCAACCGCGGCACGATGCCGCGATGGTCGTGCAAATCGGACGTGTGGTAGATCCGCATCAGCGTCCGGGATTCTTCGCCAGCTCGACCGCAAAGGCCGCGCAGCGCTCGATCGCATCGGCTGGTCCGAGCGCCTCGCGCAAAGCGACGAACTCGCGATACTGCGGCGACGGATCGCGTAAGGTCGAATCCATTTCCGCGGCCAGATTTTCCGGCGTCACCTGCTCTTGCAAAAGCTCGGGCACGATGCGCCGCTGCATCACCAAATTCGGCAGCGCGATAAACCGGCCGGCGCGCAGTTTTTGCGCGTAACGCTCGATGCGCGGCGAAATAACGTACAGCGCCACCAGCGGGACGCCCGAGAGAGCGCACTCGAGCACGGCGGTCCCCGACGACACCCACGCGGCGTCGGCATTGGCAATCGCACCCGCCGTGCCTGCCGCGAACGCAATGCCCGTGACATTTTCGCGCGCGGCGGTTTCTTTGATGTACCGCTCGCCTTTTTCGTCCGCCGGTCCGGCAACCGCGCGCAGATGTGGACGTTTTGCTTTCAACAGTTTGAATGCGCGCAGCAGCAGCGGCACGTGGTAGTGCAATTCGCCACTGCGGCTGCCCGGCAACAGTGCAATCGTTCCGCCGTCCGGCGGCGGCGCCGCGCGCGCCGCGCGCATTGCATACCGCGATGCGAGCGGATGCCCGAAAAACGCGATCGGCAATCCGAGGCTCAAGAAGAAATCGCGCTGATGCGCGAACGCCGTCAGCGGCAATGCGACGCGCGCGATGGCTCTCGCGCGTTTGGGATCGTCGAGCCACGTACCGGGCGGATAGACGTCGAGAATGGGACCGCGAAACCCAAATGCACGTAACGCTTTCGCAAGCCGCACGTTGAATGCGCCGAAATCGACGAGCACGACCAAATCCGGTTTGGACGCTGCGAGTTCCAACGCCGTTCGCAAGCAGATGAAGAGCAATTTCGGAATGCGCGGAAGTGCTGCGAGCGGACCCATGCTTGCCCATCCGGCGTTATCGTACCGGAGCGCGAAACCGGCCGCGCGCATCCGCGACGAGCCGATTCCTTCCAATCGCGCTTGCGGATCGAACCGCCCGATCGCTTCGGCCAGCGCAACCGCCGTCAGTTCGCCCGAGGCTTCGCCGGTCGAAAAGAAATAGCGCACGCAGGCTACTTCAACAAGATGCCTTGTTGCGATTCACCCTCTAAGAACGCAATCATGTGCTTGCCCGAAGCGGTAACGGCTTCGGCTTTCATCGTTTCGATCGCTTGGGAAAGATTGAGTTTGGAACCGTAGAGGATCTTGTAAAACTTCTTTATCTCAGCCCGCTCTTCCGGCGAAAACTGGGCGCGGCGCAATCCGACGCTGTTGAGTCCGTATGGCTCTGCCGGATTGCCGACTACCAGGAAGAACGGCGGCACGTCGCGCGTGACCCGGCTCGCGCCTCCCACCATCGCGTACGAACCGACGCGTGTGAACTGATGCAGGCCCGTCATTCCGCCTATGACCGCGTTGTCTTCGATGATGCAGTGTCCCGCGAGGTGTGCGACATTGCTCATGGTCACCGCATCGCCGACGATGCAATTATGCGCGATGTGCACGTAGGCCAGCAGCAAACAATCGTCGCCGACCGAAGTGACTTGATCTTCGCCCGTCGCGCGTTGAATGCTCACGTACTCACGTATGGTCGTGCGGCTGCCGATGCGAGTGTACGCGCGCTCGCCATAATATTTCTTGTCTTGCGAAGCGGCGCCGAGCGTCGCAAAAGGAAAGATCGTGCAATCTTCGCCGATCGTCGTCCAACCGTTGACGACCACGTGTGATTGCAAGACCGATCCGCGGCCGATCGCCACGTTTTCGCCGACGATGCAATACGGGCCGATCTCGACGCCACGATCGACGTTCGCGTTCGGATGAACGATTGCGGTTGGGTGAATCATCGCGGGTGGGACCCCGCCGGCTTTGCCGGTGGGGGGCGCCGTAGCGCGAAGCGCGGAGCGCCTTTTGAACGGAAGTTCGCGTTCGAATGCGCGATCGCGGTCGGATGGATCACGCTATCCGAGCCTCAGGTGTGTAAGACGGCCGCGTCATATCCAAACAGCCGCGGGTCGGAAGAGATCGAAAACGTCAGTTCGGCCGAAACCACGAAGATGTCGTCAACCCGGCCTTCGGCCTGCACCCAGCCGATGTTGCGCTTGTGCTTGATCAACTTCGTTTCCATCATGAAACAGTCGCCCGGCACAACCGGACGCCTGAACTTTGCGTGGTCGATTCCCGCCAAGTAAGGAACCCTGCGCGAAAACTCGCCCGGCTCGAGCACGACGCAGCCGCCCAGCTGTGCGAGGGCTTCGATCATGTAGACGCCCGGCAGAACGGGATTCCCGGGGAAATGTCCCGTGAACATGGGTTCGTTGTTGGTAACGTTCTTATATCCGCGCGCGCGCACGCCCGGTTCGAGCTCCAGGATGCGGTCGACGAGCAGCAGCGGATAGCGGTGCGGCAAAATCTCCATGATTTGGCGAATGTCGAGTTGGGCCATTACGAGCTTGCCTTAGCCGCCGGAAGCTCGGCGCCGATCTCCCGGCGCAGCTGCTGCGTCATGATGCAATGAAGTTTGTGTCCGCTCTTGACCGCGATGATTTCACACTGCGGCCACGCGCCTAAGAGCGCGAAATCGCCCAAGAGATCCAGCACCTTGTGACGCACCGGCTCGTTTTCCCAGCGCAAAGGCTGCAAGGGGCCGCTCGGAGCGAAGACCAGCGCGTTCTCAAGCGTTCCGCCTTTGGCCAACCCGCGCTTGAGCAAAGCTTCGACTTCATGCACGTATCCGAATGTGCGCGCTCCGGCGATCTCTTTCAAGAACATGTCGCCGTTGGGTTCACCGTCAAAGAACTGCGTTCCGATCGGTGCGGCAAAGTCGGCCACGAATTTCACGCGGAACGTCGCTGCAGGCAACACGATGACGAGCCTGTCTCCATCGCGCGCAAATGACGCCGAGCCCGGAACGAAGCTCGCGCGCGTTTCGCGCTGCGTCGTAACGCCGGCGGCGGCGATCGCTTCGGCGAAAACCTTCGCACTGCCGTCGGTCACTGGAATCTCCGGACCGTCGACCAAGAGTTCCGCATTCGAGATGCCCATGCCGAACAGCGCTGCTAGCACGTGCTCGACGGTTGAAATAGTGACACCGTCTTTGCCGATAACGGTCGCGCGCGCGGTTTCCACCACGTATTCCGCCAGCGCCGGAATCACGACGCCCGCGCTGACGAAGCGCAATCCAGTGCCGGGTGAAGCCGGCCGAATTTCTACGCGGCACGGCGCGCCGGAATGCAAACCTACGCCTTCAAAGGCGATACGTTCACGAAGCGTGGTTTGATAATGCGTCACGGAAGTTTTTTCTCGAGCGCGTCGACACGAGCGACGAGCTTAGGCAGGCTGCGAACCATGACCTCTCGCCGCATATCTTCGCCGTGCGGCCGCGCCGGATGTCCGCTGTAACGCGCGTCTTCCGGGACACTTTTCCATACCATGCTGTTGCCGGCGATTCGCGTGCGCGATCCAACCGTCAAGTGACCGGCGAAGCCGGACTTTCCGCCGACGAGCACGTAATCGCCCAGGGTCGTGCTGCCTGCAAATCCGCATTGCGCCGCGATGCCGCAGTGCTTGCCGATCCGGCAGTTGTGCCCGATCTGACAGAGATTGTCGATCTTCGTTCCTTCTCCGATCTGCGTGCTTCCCGTCTGCGCGCGATCGACGCACGTGTTTGCGCCAATCTCGACGTCGTCTTCCAGCACCACGTTTCCGACCTGCGGAATCCGGGTGAGTTTACCATCCACGAAGACCCAGCCGAATCCGTCGCTGCCGATCACGGCGCCGCAATGCAAAACCACTCGCTCGCCAATCACGCACGTATCCAGCACAGACGCGCGTGGATGCAGCACCGTGTCGGCTCCGATCTGCGCGTCCGCGCCTACATACGATCCGGCTTCCAGCACGGCGCGCGCGCCGATGCGAGCGCCTGCGCTGACGACCACAGCGGCGCCGACGTACACGTCCGGCCCGATCGTCGCGGTTTCGTCGACGAGCGCCGACGGGTCGCGAAACGGGCCGCGCTTGCGCGGACGTTCGAAAGCCTTCAACAGCGTCGCGAGCGCGAGGCGCGCGTTGGGGACCGCGATCAGGTGTTTCGCGGCGCTATTCTCTTTGCGCGTAAGCAACGACTCGTCGACCAGCACGGCGCCGGCTCGCGATTTGAGCGCGGCTTCAAAATATGCAGCTGTAGTCGCAAACGTCAGTGAGTCGGCGGCAGCTTCGTCGATCGCGTCGATGCGCGCGATCGCAAACGCGGGGTCGCCGAGCGCGCGGCCGCCGACCCGTTCCGCCAGCTGGCCGAGCGTTCCGAGCATTAGGGAGCCTCTGAAGAAGTCGCGTACCGATTGTTCGGAGCGCAACTGTTTTGGATGTCGCGCTGAAATCGAGGGCGCATACCGTCAGCGGTATGTAACCGAGATTTCAATGCGGCAGGCGAGGCGGGCGCGCCCGAACCCTCGGGGCTGCTGCGTTTTTTTCCGATATCATCGTTGCCATCGAAGTCACAGAGCGCCAAGATTATGCTCCTCCGATGGCGCCTCGATCTCGGAGAAAAGCCCTCAGCAGCAATCGGCACGGGACTTCTTCAGAGGCTCCCTATGGGCTAGGCGTCGGCTTTTCGGTGATGCCGAGCAGCTTTTCTACGTCGCCCGTGATATCGGTTCCACCGTACCCGACGAACTCGCGCGTCACCACCAATTTCAGCTGTTTCTCCCCGGCGATTTTTGCGGCCGCCGCTTTGACTTGCAAGACCAGCTGATTGGAAATTTGCGAATAGTGCTGCTGCAACTGCATGACCTGACGCTGCTTGGCGGCGTTCGATCCCTTGCCCGCGGCAATGGCCCGCTGATCGGCCACCAACTGGTTCTGAGCGTTGGTGTACAGCGGCCAACTAGCCGTCAAGCGCTGCACGTCGACCAAGCCGACGGGGCTTCCGGAGCCTGCACACCCGGTAAGTGCGGCCGCTGCCAGAGCGGCGATGAAAATAGTGTGTTTTTTCACTCGTGTAAACTCTCGATGTCCCTTTCGACGTCGCGCGTCAGATCGATGCCGCCCGGCGCGGCTTCGATATTGACCAGAACGACCTGCAATCCGCGTTTCGCTGCCACTGTTCCGGCGTCACGCCGTATCTGTTCCACCATTTTATTGTAGAGATCGTCGCGCTCGCGCTGGAGCTGGCCCAACTGCGTGTGAGCGGCTCCCGTTGCCGACGCGTCGGCGCCTTGCAATTCCGCGTAGCGGGCGTCCAACTCGGCCTTCGTCGCCTGGTATTGGGCGATCGTTTTTTGCGCGTCGGCCTGAAACTTCGCTTTGAACGTGCGATCGATCTCTGCGATCCGGTCGCGGGTTGCAGCCGGCAAGTTCGAAGGCACCGCCGCCGGCCGCAAGCCTTGCAGCTGCGAGGAGACCTGCTGCGACACGTCGTTTCGCCTGGTCTGAAGTTTGGCTTGCGTATCCGCATGGATCTTCGCCGATTGAGACGCCATTTCGTTACGAACCTGCGTATTCAACTGCGCACGGTACGCCGTCAACGTCTGCTGATCGCGCGCGCGCTGAGCCGCCACGACGCTCGCTTCGTTGCGATCGAGCGCGGCGAGTTCGTCGCGGTATTGTTTGCGCGTCGCGTCGGGCAGGGCCAAGCCGTTCAGCTTCATTCGCAATTGGAGGCGCTTGTTGGCGTCTTGCTGCGAGAGTTCGAGCGAAAGCTGCGACTCGCGTTCCTGCAGTTGCGTCGCGCGTTGTCCGAAGGCGCGATCCGCGCGGGCAGCGAGCTGCGCGCTGATGGATTGCAGCGCCGAGTTCGACTGCGTGACGACGCTCTGCTGATACTGCGCGAAGTCGCTGTTGGCTTGCGCGGTCACTTGCTGAGCTTGCGCGGCGGTGATATTTTGCATGGCCTGCGCGCTTTGCGCCCCATTGGTGCCCGCGCCCGCAGCTTCCAGCGCGGCGGAAATCGCCGTCTGCTCGCGCTGCGCGTAGTCGAGCTGCTTCTGACGCAGGATGACGTTGGCGCGATCCTGCGCCGCTTTTAGTTCGGCGTTCAGCTCTTTGGTTTGCGTCGCGATTTGCTTGCCCGTGTGCGGCACGGAACCGGCCCCGAGCGAGCGCAGCCCGAGCGCGTCGATCGAATCGTCTATCTGCGAAAGCTGCGGATAGAGCGGGTGCTTCTTCAGCACTTCCTCCAAACGCACGTAGCCGATGCCGCGAACGTTCGGATCGTCCGCGCGCGGTTGCGCACAGCCTGCAAGCATTACGATGGCCGCCGCCAAACCCGCAAAGATAGGCCTATTTGAGCGCATTTTGGACATCGGCCGTGATGTCCGCCCCGCCATAAATGATGTCCGCCCGGTCGATCACCAGAATGAGATGTTTTTGATTGGCGACGGTTGCCATCGCGCTGCGCGTCTGATCCACCAGCGGCTTCAGCGTCCGGTTTTGCTCGTCCGTCAGCGATTTTTGATACTGCTGAAAGATCTGCTGTTGCTGCGGCTGATTGTTCTTGGCGGCCTGCATCTTTTGCAGCGCGCTTTGGCGCGCGTCGTTGGCGAACTTCAGGAAATTGTCGTTGGCCGCTTTGATCTTCGGAAGCTGATCGATCTGAGACTGATCGACGAATCCGATCACGGCCGGCGGAGGCGTGCTGGCCGGCGGCACGACCGGGCCCGGGCCGTTGACGAGATCGACGACGCTCTTGGTAATGTTCTGGCCGCCGAATACGACGATGCGCTTGTCGACGACCACGGAAAGACGCTGGTTTGAAGCGACCTGCGCGATCGCCGTTTGCGCTCGCGCAAAAAGCGGTCCGAGCACCTGGCGCTGCTTGTCGAGAAACTTCTGTTGAAATTCTCCGGAAATACGCTGCCGGTCCGCGTCGTTGCGCGCATGTTTCATCGCCGCCGCGAATTGCGGATCGAGCTGACTCTTGTACTGAGCTACTTGCGCGTTCGCGCGCTGAAACTGAGGAAGCGCTCCAACCGCGGCTTGATCGAGATAGCCGACGTCGGTGAGGTCTGCGGCAATCGCAGCCGGCGCGACGAGCAGCGCCGCGAGCGCGGCTGCCGCCAGAAATAACGTTGATGTACTCTTCATAGCTCCTAGAAGCTTTGGCCGATGCCGAAGCTGGTATGGTTTCCGTTCGAACCTTTTGCAAAGTCGATGCGGATCGTGTGCAACCCTAACTGCGGGACGTCGAAGCGCAACCCAAAGCCGACATCGCCCAGGTAAGCCCAATTGCCGGGATAACCGATGATTCTGTTCGTGTACGGATCCAGCAGCGGAGCTGCGCCGCGCACGCGCCAGGCGCCTTCGTCTACGAAAAGCGCGACGCCGAATTTGCGGTCGGCAGTCAACGGTTTGCGCAACTCGATCTGGCCCAACAGCGTGTCGGTGCCGTAATAAACGCTATTGTACCCGCGCAAGTTCTGATCCGAAAACGTGAAGAGCGCGCTGGGCGGGATCGCTCCGGTAGAACCGCGGGCTTGGCCGTGGAGTGCCAGCGTCGAATCTTTCAGTATCGGAAAGAATTTAGCCGCGTCCAAAATACTCTGCGTGAACGAAAAGTTCGAGCCGATCGACGGATTGGAGATCGTTTCGCTAAACGACGCGGTCTGCCCGCGGCGCGGATTGAAGATATCGTCGAGCGTCTCTGCGGGAATCGTCGACACAGAAAACGACACCGAGTTTAGCCGGTACGGCGTGCCCGTATTGATGTTGGCGATCGACGTTGCCTGAATGCCGAAGCTGCCGGTGTTGCCCGTGAGGTTGCTAAGCGGACCCGGCGTTGGGCCGACGATAATGTTGGGCTGGCTCGTGGAGAAGAAAAAGGGCGAAGGCACCGTCGTGCTGTTCGTTACGTTTTCAGCGTTCACGCCAATCTGGGCTTGGATGGATTGGGTCATGCGGCGCCCGACCTGCAGCGAGATGCCGGCGGTCTTGGCGGTGCTCGTCGCGACGACGCCGCTGAGCAGAGACGCGTTGTTGCTGGGCAGGAGCGTGACGGGAATCGGCTGAGTTGGATCCGCGGCAGCATTCCCGATTGCGGTCGTATACACGGGATAAAAGTACGTGTTTCCGTTTGCGAAGATGCTCGCGCCGAAGCTGTAGCGCTGCGACTTGGCGGAGTTTCCAACGTAAGGAATGCTCACGGACGCCTGCGTTACATAACTGCGCGAACCACGTTCGAACTGGAAGCTCGCCCCGTTGCCCGTGCCGTGCAGGTTGTTGTCGCTATACCCGATCGTTCCGTAGAGACCTTGCCCGGTGATGCCGCCGGAGTAGCCCGCGCCGATCGACGCTTGCGCGGTCTTCTGCTCCGCGACGACCCAGTCGAGCACGACGCAGCCCGGATCCTTTTTCGCCATTTCATCGGGACACGGTTTCGGATTGACGTCGACCTTTGAGAAGAACTGTGTGTTGTTCAGGCGCTCGAGATCGCGCTGAACGCCGGCTTTGGTGACGATCATCCCCTTCTGCAGTCCGAGCTGACGCCGGATCACTTGATCTTTGGTTTTCGTGTTGCCTGTGACTTGCACGAGCCCGACGCGCGCCACGTAGATGTCGTACGTGACGGCCGCGGTGCCGGCTTTCGGATCGACCGTGGTCGCGTCGATGCCGCCTTCGAAGCCACCCAAGATCAGATTGTATTTGTCCTGATAAAGAGCTTGGAGCACTTGATAGTCTTTGTCGCGCAGCGCATCGGAATATTCAACGCCCGGCTTCACGTTGAGCGCAGGCAGAATCAAATTCGGCGGAAGGACGGGGTCGCCGCCGATCTTGACGGCGGTAATCGTCAAGCCTTCTTTGATGTCCAACGTGACTGCGCCGGTTTGCGCGTCGATGTTGAGATTGGTGACGTGCGAAGGCAGCTGCCCGGCGTACCCGATCCGGTCGTAATAAGAATTGATTTTCAAAAAGTCTTGGCGCAGCGTGTTGGTGTTGAGAACTTGGCCGACCGACGTATCCATCAGCGCCAGCAGCGTGTCCGCCGGGACGTGAGTATTCCCTTGAAAGACGATCTTGGTGATGACCGGATTTTCGATGACGCGGTAGGTGATCGCGATCCCGTTGGGGCGCTGACGAACGAGCGGCGCGGCTTGATCGGCGAAATAGCCGAGCGCGAAGATACGCTGCAAGTCGGCTTGCACGACTTTCGGATCGTAAGGCTGGCCGGGCTTGGCAGCGATCACGTTCATGATGGTCGAAGCCGGTACGTGCACGTTGCCGGAGATGTCCACCGATACGATCGTCGGCGTGGTCGCGGAGATCGCAGGGGCAGGCGTCAACAGCGATACGATCGTTGCCAGTGTGAGGACGATTCCGGCACACCGTTGGAGCACGCCGCGCGCACCCCGGAGGCTCGAGGTCATCAACAATATCTTCCTTGAGAGTACGAGTGGTCTAACGCCTGTGGCGTTAGCTCCGTAACGCGTCCGCCGCCCGCGCCGTTTCGGCCCGCCCCGCCTGTTCGCGGCCACCCTATTCGGTCCTTGCTGGCACGGGGGGCCCCGGCGGCTCTGCCGACGGGGGGCGGCGCAGCGTTAGCGGAGCGCCTCTTCAACTAAAACAGCCTCTGATAAAGGAACGTGAAGCCATTGGTCCCTTGCAAGGCTTGCCCGGTCGCGGCGCGCTGGTTGGTCTGGAGGGTTTGCGTGCCGGCCTGGAAGAGCGGCGTCGGGCCTTGCTGCATGAACATGGTGAACTGAGCCGACGTGAAGGTGTTGGGCTGGTAGACAAAGCCGAACGTCTGCCGGACGGGCACGCCCAGAGTCGTCCCGTAGAGCGCGTAGAAATTCTTGGCCAGCAAACGCCTGAAGTTCACGCCGAAATTGCCAGTGTAATCCAGAGTCAAATTGACGTCGGAAAGGCCCAGCCCGGTGCCGAGCGCATTTTCGATCGGCGCGAGCAAGCCGCTGGCAAACTGCGCGTTCAAAATATTGAAGGCTTCCTGTCCGATCGTGAGCGTGCCGTTCTGGCGTTGCACGAGCACGTTGGGCGGCAGCAGCCCGATCATGTCGGGGACCGGCGCACCCTTGAGCTGTCCCGGCGGCAGGACAGCGCCGGTATCGGTAAACTGGATTGGCCCTATGAGCCCGCCGAGCGGTAACAGCAACGCGATGATCTGCTGGTCAGTATATCCGGGGGGATCGGATTGAAAAGCGATGTGCGGACTGGTGACCGGTCCGGTCAGGGTGACGGTGATGTCCGCGGCGCCGGTGGGATTGCGCGATGAGTTTGGATCGGGATTGGTCACGTGCGTCGTACCGATCGCGTAGATATCGGGGATGACGCCGTTGGCCGGATCGAACGTCACGGTTCCGGTGCGAACTTTGAACGCGTGATCGATGTAGGTCAGCGTGCCGCCGGCAGAATTAAATTCTCCGGCCAGTGTCGGCTGCAAGAGCGTTCCCGCGAGCAACACCGATCCTTGACCGGCAATGTCTAGACCGAAGATCCCGGCGCCTCCGCCGCGGACGCGCACGTTCTTCGCTGCGGTGATCGCTAAATTGAATCCCAGATTGAATGGAGGTCCGGAGGGAGCTTCGCCCGGCGCCGCCGGCGTGCCGCCGAATTTTAGGAATGCCGCAAACGGCACGACCGAGTCGGTAAGCGTTGCGTTGCCGGTTAGCGTCGCCAACTTGCCCGGCACGCGCGCCAGCGTAGCAGCCGATGTGAGCGTGTAACTTCCATACTGCGGCAAGTTTAATTGCGCGCGCGACGTTTTCACGGCAATCGAGTAGCCCAGCGGTCCACCGTGAATGCCGCCGCCGAAGTCGAGTCTGCCCGAACCCGTTAGCGTCCCCGATCCGGGGCGAGCTTGCAGCCGGTCGAGCGTCGCGTGCGTTCCGAGAAACGTCAGTTGCGCGACAGTATCGGTAACCGGCGTCGTCTCCAACGCGCTGCGATACGTTCCACCGGCTACTGCCAGCTGTCCCAAGATCCGCGGGTCACCGACGGTGCCCGATATTCCCACGTGTCCGTTAAGTATTCCGCCGAGCCTCGTGTCGTTACCGAGAAACGCGCTAAAAGATGAAAGATCGACGTTCGTCGCCAGAAAGTCCATCGAAACCGGCGCCGACGGCGGCCCGAACGTGAACGGCTGCAGCTGAATCGGCAGCGAGCCGGCAATCGCCGCGGTGCCCTTGACGAAACTGAATTCAGCGTTGCGCACGATCAGGTCGTTGCCGCGTAACGCGACCTGTCCGACCAGTGAAGGCATGAGAATTCCGTACGCATTGACGTTGGTGCCCGCGACAGCCGCCGAAAGCGTGGGCGCGCGGAACGATCCACCCAGGCGCAGCGTCGTTTCGAGTTTTCCGGTGACGTCTATCTGCTTCTTAGTGGCCTGCGCGACGAGCCGCGGAAGATCGTTCGTGATCGCGTGCACCGTGAGGTTCATCGGAGCGGTGCCGGCAAATCCGAAGCTGCCGCTGCCGGTCGCATCCAGTGCCGGCAGCGCGAAGGCCAGGCGTGTAACGTCGATGCGGTCGCCGCTCGCGTGCACCGCGATCTCCCCGCGTTCGATCGGCAGCGGCCCGAGCGTTCCGTTTAGAATCGCCGCGTTTCCAGATAATGCCAAATGCGGATATGTGCCGGACACCGCCAGCGTGCCGTCGACGCGACCGGTGACCGGCGCTTCCGGAAAACCGAAAGCCGCCAGCCACGTGCCGAGATCGATATCGCTGAGCGTGCCTGCGACATCATAACGCGAACGCGTGATCAGCGTGCGGAAGTCCGCCGCGTGCGCAAACGCGATGCTTCCCGCGACCCGCAAGCGGCCATGGCTTCCGCCCACCGATACGTTACCGTGCAAAATATCACGCAAGCTCGTCCAATGCGCGATCGTGTCGCCGATCGGGAAGCTGCGGTAGCGCAGCGCGGCCACGCCGATGTCGCCGGAGGTAAAAATCAAGCCGCCGTATTGCGCGAAGGCCAGATTCAAACTTCCGTGTCCGGCGAGCGTGTCGCCCGTATCGAAGTAATCGTTAAAATCGGAAAGATCGGCGCGGCGCGATCGCAACGAAAACGCCGTCTCACCTTTGGCGACGGTGGCTGAAAACGCGGCTTGCGTCGTGAAGACTTGTACGGACCCGTTACGCACTGAAGCTCCGCTCCGGCTTGCCGAGACCTGTCCGGATGCATCGGAGAATCCTAAGCCGTTTATTTCGCCGACCGGAACGCCGACCGAGCCGCTGATCGACGGATTGCTGCCGGCGCCGCCGACGTTTACATCGGCCTTGAAACTTCCGTCGGCACGATAGGTCGGCACGCGCGCGATGCCGGCAACCTCTGAAATACTTCCGACCGGAACGTGCAATTGCAAATCGTACTGCGGCGCGCCGGAGCTCAAACCCGCAATCGAACCGTTAACGTTGGCAAACGTCGTCCCCAAAGCGGCGAGCCCGTTGCGCACTTGCAAAGTGTCGTTCGCAATTCCGATCTCGGCGCTGGCGGAAAACGGGCCATACCCCGCCGCAGCGCCGTTGCGCAGCACGACGCCGGCATCGATGCCGTGAATTCCTTGCCCCGGCAGGATCGCGCCGAACGCTACCAGCGATCCACGGCTGATCGGTACGCCCAGATCTTTGAGCATGCCCGCGTCGAGCTCGGTCGTTGCGATCGCCAAGCGCGTCGGCGTGTTCATAGAAGACGTATCGAAGGAACCCGCGGCCACGACGTCGCCGCCCGCCGCGTGCGCCTGCGCTGAGTACACGCGCAAAACGCCGCGGTCGTACGCCATCGTTCCGGAAACGCTCTGCACGGGTATGCCGCGAATCGTGGCGTTTTGTAGCTGCGCGTTTTGCGCTTGCACGTAGATCTTGCCTTGCGCGATCGCGATGCCCATCTGACCGCTGATCGAACCCTGCGCCGGGATGTTGCCCAGGAACTGACGCAGGCCTTGGAGCGTGCCGTTGTAGCTTCCGCGCGCGATCAGCGCCGACGGCGCGAACGATCCTCGTCCCGCAAACGTCCCCCACGGGCCCGCGGCACTCACCGAACTTATTTCCGCGCTTGCAAACGGGCCGGCGAATTGCGCGTGGATGCGATCGAAGGGCACGCCTGAAATCAGCGCCGGCGACATGTCGATCGATCCGCCGATCACCGAGTTCGCGGCCGAGCCCGTGCCGGCAATGTTTGCGTGCGTGATGTGCGCATCGATCGGCGGCAGTTGTGGAATGTCGACGCCGGGCAGCCCCACCGGCGACGGCTGGAGCAACCTGACGTTGTCGGCCGACGCCCAGAATGCGCTGTTGCCGTGCGGCCGGTCCAGGGCGAACGCGGCGACGAGCGTTCCGCCGGCGGGAGTGCGCAGCGCGATGGGGCCAAACGATCCCACTCCGCGCTCGTCGATATTGTAAAATCCATTGAGCTCGTCCGGATGCGTAACCGAAACGAGATATCCGCGCCCGCGAATCTTCAAGTCCGTTCCGTTTAGCAAGGCTTCGGTATCAACAGGCTGATCGGCAACCATCGCGCCGATATAAGGGAGGCGCGGGGACGGGCCGAAGGCATGCAGTACCAGCGTCGAAACGACGTGCTGGCCCAGAGACATCGTGCCCTGCACGTGCAGGCTCATTCCGCTGTACTCGCCGTGAAACGGCAAGATGACCAACTCGCTGCCGTACAGCGCCACCATTCCGCGCGGATTGTCGATCGGAATGGCTTGATAGTTGAAACGCTTTCCATCGAATCCGACCCACAGCAGCGGGTCATCGATGTTTCCCTCGACCAGTGCGTGGATCCGCAAGCCGCCGTACACCGGCAGACCTTTGGCGAAGCTGGCAATCTCCTTGAGATAACGCAGATCGCCGCGCCCTTCGAAACCTAAACGAAACTGCGGGTGGCGAAAATCGAAGATACCGCCTGCGATCACGATCGGAATGTGGCCGACGGTGGCGGATAGACGCTGCGCCGCGAAGCCGCCGTCGAAAATATTGATCGGACCATCGAGATGGAGAATGGGCGAATCGAGGCCGCGCACCGTCATCGATCCTTTGGCCATGTATCCCGCACCGATCATGTGATAGGCGGTCGTTTCATTCGGCTTGACGTCGAAGGCGTACATGCGCACGTCCATGCCGCGCACCACGCCGCCTAAAAGTCGCGCCGCAGGCGAATCGATGAAGTAGTTACCGATCGTTTGAATGGGAATCGCGCGCACCCTGACGTGGTGCAGTGCGTATCCCTTGATGTAATCGATCGTTCCGACCGCGCAAAACGGCTGCGTGCCGGCGTCCTCGAGATCGCCGGTCGCGACGTAGTGCGTAACCTTCACCGTATCGAGCGTCAAATCGACGTTGATGTGATCGACGCGCTGCAAACGGCTTTCCTTATAATAGCGGTATGCGTCGATCAGCGAGGCGCGCCCGTCGCGAATGCGCAGCGTCATCGCCATCGGCACCGCGTTGGGATGCGGACGGTGCGCCGGCCCGGCGGCCGCGCTCGGCGGCAGCGAGATGTTGTACGTGCCGTTTTGATTGTGAACGAGCGTGATGTACGGCCGGTCGATTGTCACGGCCAGCAATCCAAAACGATGCTTGCTGCCGGGCAGCAAGTCGCGCAGACTGTAATACACGTCTATGCGGTCGGCGTCGAGAACCGGCTGCCCGTGCCGTGAAATGTGCACGCCCACAAAAGCCGCATGACCGCCGCCGTAGCGCAGCTCGCGCATATCGATCTTGTAGCCGGTGGCAATACCTGAAAGCGCGCTAACCGTCACTCGCGTCACGGTATTGTGGAAAATCACGACCACCGCAATCGCCGCAAGCACCAGCGCTGCGGCGGCGGCCCAGATCCCTTTGCGCAAAGGTCCCTCCGCGGCCAGTTATACCCCTAACGTTAAAGGAAGCCCCGCAGTCACGTCCAGCCGAAGTCCTGAGCTTGTCGAAGGGCCGTCGAAGGGCTATAAATCTAAGTTCTTGACGCCCTTCGCGAATTCGAAAATATATTGCTTGCGCGGCTCGACTTTGTCGCCCATCAGATCGGTGAAAATCTGCTCGGCTTCGATCGCGTCCTCAACCGTGATCTGCTTGAGGCGGCGGTTTCCCACTTCCATGGTCGTCACCGCCAATTGCTCGGCGTCCATTTCGCCCAAGCCCTTGTATTGCTGGATCGTAAAGTCTTTGCCGTCTTCGCCGATGATCGACTTCAACTCCGCATCGCTGAACGCGTACCATTGCTTCTTGCCTTTGCGTATGCCGAACAGCGGCGGCTGCGCGATGTAGACATAGCCATCCATGACCAACTTCTGCATCTGCCGGTAGAAGAATGTCAGCAACAGCGTGCGGATGTGCGAGCCGTCCACGTCGGCATCGGTCATGATGATGATCTTGTGGTAGCGGAGTTTTCCCAGATCGAACTCGTCGCCGAAACCGGTGCCGAGCGCGGTGATCATCGTGCGGATCTCTTCGTTAGAAAGTACTTTGTCCAGCCGCGCTTTTTCGACGTTGAGAATTTTTCCGCGCAGCGGCAGAATCGCCTGACTGTTCGGATCGCGTCCGCCTTTGGCGGTACCGCCCGCTGAATCGCCTTCCACCAAAAACAATTCGCTCTCGGCCGGATTCGTATTCTTGCAGTCGACGAGCTTGCCGGGAAGACCCGAGCCTTCGAGCGCGTTCTTGCGCCGCGAGAGGTCGCGCGCTTTCTTGGCAGCTTCGCGCGCACGCTGCGCCTGCATGCACTTATCTAAGATGATGCGCGCCAACTTCGGATTCTCTTCGAAGAAAAAATCCAGCCGCTCGTTGACGAGCGCGTAGACGATGTTGCGGACTTTGGCGTTGCCGAGTTTGGTTTTCGTCTGTCCTTCGAACTGCGGGTCTTGCAGCTTCACCGAAACGACGGCCGTGAGGCCTTCCATCACGTCGTCGGTGGAGAGCGAGCTCTCCGACTCTTTGAGCGCGCCGCGTTTTTTAGCGTAGCTGTTGACCGCGTTGCTGATCGCCGTGCGGAAGCCCGTCAAGTGCATGCCGCCTTCGATCGTGTTGATGTTGTTGGCGTAAGAATAGATCAGCTCGGTGTACGTGTCGGTCCACTGCATCGCGACCTCGACGTCGACGCCGTCGCGCTCGTGGTGCGTCGAGATGATCGGGTGCAGCGGATCTTTCTTCTCGTTGAGCCACTGGACGAACGAAACGATTCCGCCGTCGAATTTGAACGTACGCTCGCGCAATGTTTCGGGGCGCTCGTCGCGCAACGTGATCGCGACTTCGCGATTCAAGAAAGCAAGCTCGCGCAACCGTTTTGCCAGCACGTCCCAGTGAAATTCGGTGACCTCGAACATCTCGCGGTCCGGTTTAAACCATTGATAGGTGCCCGTGCCTTCGGCCGGCCCGAGCTTCTTCAGCTTCTGCGTGGTGAGCCCGCGCTTGAAGCGCATTTCCCACGTTTTGCCCTCACGCTTGACGCGCGTGATCATTTCTTCCGAAAGCGCGTTGACGACCGAGATACCGACGCCGTGCAGCCCGCCGGCGACTTTGTAACCGCCTTTGCCGAACTTGCCGCCCGCATGCAGCATCGTCATGACGACCTCGACCGCCGGCATTTTCTCGTCGGCGTGCATATCGATCGGAATGCCGCGGCCGTCGTCTTCGACCGAGCACGACCCATCCTTATACAAAGTAACGGTGATATTTTTTGCGAACCCGGCCAGCGCTTCGTCTACCGCGTTGTCGACCGCCTCGTAGACGAGCTGATGCAGACCGCGCTCCGCGGTGTTGCCGATGTACATGCCCGGGCGTTTGCGAACTGCCTCGAGACCTTTGAGGACCTCGATCTGTTCGCTGCCGTATTCGTTCATTTAAAAGTTAGGTGCTTTCGTTTCCATAAAAAATAGCGTATAAATCGTCGCCCAGCAGATCGCGCACGACCGCCGGCGCAATGCGCTCGGGATCGAGCCCGGTCTTCAGCAGCACGTACGAACTGGCGATGTCCCGTTCGCGACGGCCGACACGCGCTCGCCCGGACCGCCGCAGCTGCGTGAGCGAGTCCCACCAGCGAGCCAGCAATTTTCCGCGGACGCTTTCGTATTCGTGCCGCGTTAGATTTTCGACGTGATCGGCAATCCCCGCGTAACCCAAAAAGGGGACTTCGAAAAGCAACCGTGCGATGGTGGCCGAGCGTTCGGCGCTGCGCACGTTGGTGCACGGCGCGCAAAACGGCCCAGTATCTGGAACGATCCGAATGCCGCAACGGTTGCACTCTTTCCAGCCCGCGCTCGCTTTGGCCCGCTGCGCGCTGGCGACGTCTTCACGAAACAGCGCGACGGCCGATTCGAGCGTTGCCGATTCCGCATGGCGGTCTCGGTTTTTGTGCGCGAGCGCCTTGCGTGCAGCCGGCGCGCGACTGCGGCTGCTTATCCGCCCTACGCGAAAACGGACGCCTTCGAGCGTAGCGCCGGTTGCAGCGCGCACCGCTTCGACGATCCGTTCGCTCAAAAATGACAGTTGCTGACTCCACGCGCTCGAACGCGTGACGACCAGCAACGAACCGCGGACCAACTCCGCCGGCCGTGAATTCGCCGCGATATCCTCACCAACGATGGTTGCCCACTGCCCGCGCAAGTGCGATAAGGGATCGTCTGCAATTGCAGCCGCCGGCTGCCAAGCCGAGAGGATCGATCGCAACGGCTGCATCAGATCGAACTCGCCTCCACGCGCGCGTCCTTGATGGTGTAGACTGTGCCCGCCGGGAGCGAATCGGGCAGCTGCGTCGCCGTGATGAAAGCTTGCTCGAATCCGCCGACGCCATCCAGAAATGCGCGCGCCCGCTCTGCGTCAAGCTCCGAAAGGACGTCGTCCAAGAGTAAGAGTGGAGCCTCACCCGAGCGTTCGTGCATAACCGCATATTCGGCGACCTTGACCGCAAGTACCGCCGTCCGCTGCTGCCCCTGCGAACCAAAAGCCGCCAGCGATCGCCCGTCGAGATTCAGGCCGATGTCGTCGCGGTGGGGGCCGAACAGCGCCATTCCGCGCAAACGTTCCTGCTCGGCGCCCAGGCGCAAGCGCTGCTCGAAGCTCGAGGCGATCGAGTCTTCCGTTTCGGCTTCGAACGCCACGTTCGGCTGGTAAGTCAACTCCAAACGTTCGTGCCCGCTCCAACGCGCGTGCGCCTTCGCGGCCACCACGCCCAGCGCGCGGATGAAATGATTGCGCGCGATCATGAGCGCCGTTCCCGCGGTCACAAGCGTTTCGTCGTAGATCTTCAGCAGGTCGGGATCGGGCGCCGCCGGCGCGCGCAGCAAAGCGGCCTTTTGTGAAAGCGCTTTCTGGTAGCGGGCCAAATCGCGGTAATACGATTTTTGCTCCTGCGCCAACGCGCCGTTCAAGAACGAGCGCCGCACCGAGGGCGGGCCGTCTACCAGATGCAGATCGGCCGGCACGAAGCTCACGACGCGCAAGCTGCCGAGGAATTTCGCATAACGCACGCTGCGGCCGTTCACCGTGTACAGTTTGCGCGAACCGCGCGGCGTAGCCGTCAGCGCGCAGCCGAGCCGGATCGCGCCCGCGCGTACCTGCGCTTCACCTGATATCGTGGCCAACTCGAAACCGTCGCGAATCAGATCGCGCTCGCGGCTGGTGCGAAACGACTTCCCGGTACCGAGCAGCGAGATCGCTTCGAGCAGATTGCTCTTGCCTTGTGCGTTCGCTCCAACGAAGACGTTCAATCCGGGCGCCGGGTGCAGCTCGAGATGCGCGTAGTTGCGCACGTTCGAGAGCGTGAGGCTATCGAGTCTGATCTAATTTCTCCACGCGATGCAACGCTGCGCGACAGAGATTGCATCGAGCAACCTCTCGTTAAACTGATTATATAACCGTCGCTTGATCGTATCCGATTTTAGATCAGGTACAACCAACGATTGAGTTTCAGTTAACAAGTGGACCACAAATCAACCACGTTTCGGAAAAGCGAACCCTGCATATCTCTGCCGGCTCTTATAGAGCGAAGACACGTTACCTATGGCAAATGTGGCCCATTGCGGGCATCGCGGCGGAATGCGCGCCGCCGACGTAGTACCGCGGCGAAGCGCACTACTGCCGCAACGGCATCAATACGTAAAGTTGTTGCGCGCCCTCTGCGGGCTCGACCGGTTTGATCGCGGCCGGCGAGAGCGGCCCCAAGAATTCCATGACGGTTTGTGCGCTGTCGATATGATTTAAAATTTCGACCAGATACCGCGCGTTGAACGCGATCGTCAAGTCTTCGCCTTGCTGCTCGACTTCTAGTTCTTCGTACGCGTTTCCGGAAACATCAGAACTCGCCGTAACGATCAGCGTTTGATTTGAAACCGCCAACTTGACCATGCTCGCGCGATCGCCCGCAACCAATTCGGCGCGACGCAGCGCGGCGATCAAACTCGGCGTACTGACCGTCAGCGAGCGGTCGAACTTTGCCGGAATGACTTGCCCGTAATTCGGATACTGCCCGTCGACTAATCGCACGATGATCGATGCATCACCGGCTGCGAACATCAGCTGATTGCTCTGCGCGCCCAGTGCGGTCACGTCGACAAACTCGGCGCCTCCCAGATTGCGCGCGGCTTCGGTCAGCGCGCGGGAAGGCACGATATATTTTTCGCTGCCCGATATCCCGCTCTCGAGCGTTGTTTGAAACTTCGCCAGCCGGTAGCCATCGGTCGCGACCATCGTCAGCGATTCGCCTTCGATTTCGAGCAGCGTACCCATCAACACCGCGCCACGCGCTTCTTCGCTCGATGCCGCGAATATCGTCGCATTGACGCCGTCACGGAAACGTTTGGCGGATATGCGAAAGTTCTGTCCTTTTTGCGCGCTCGGAAGCGGCGGATATTCTTCGGCCGGCAGCGCGTGGAAATCGTAACTACTGCGCTCGTACTTGACGCTGGCGCGGGTGGGCGTTCCGGTTAATTCCATGAGCCCAGCCTGCAGATTGCCCAAATAACTGCTGAACAGTTTGGCCGGCACGGTAACGCTGCCCGACTCGCTGATCTCCGCCGGGAAAGCATGCTCGAGCGTTACCTCCAGGTCGGTCGCCCGAACGGAGATCTTGCCTCCGTCCGTGCTGAGCAGCACGTTGGACAGGATCGGAACGGTCGTATGCGCGTTGACGACCTTGCTGGCTGCGCCGACTGCGCCCGAGATATCTTTTGTGTTACAGGTGAACTTCATTCCACACTCATCGTTGTTGCCGTTGGCTCTCTTTATTAAAAAGACTTAATCGTACTAGTAGTAACGCGGTGCATTCTGCGAAGAACCGCCGATCCGCTTGCTCCGATGCGGGTTTGTGCCCGGCATAACCTGTGCAAGACCTTGGGGACTTCCTACACATTTGCACCGCCTGCCGTCCCCGGGCAGTTATCCACGCGTTTGCGGCCGCCCTGTGACTGCAAGCGTGTATTAGATGTAGAAACGCTAGTCCGTTTGGCATAGCGCCAGAAGCGAGCGGATCTTGTTCCGGTACGCCTCGTCGCGCTGCATTTGATCCTTCACCTTGTCCCGCGCGTACATAACCGTGGTGTGATCTTTCTTGTTGAACTCCCGCGCGATGTGCGGCAGGGAACAATCGGTCAGCTCCGTGCAGACGAACATGGCAATCTGGCGCGGGCCGGCCACGCGCTGGTCGCGCCGGTGATTGTCCATTTCCTTAATCGTCAGCCCGTGAGCTTTGGCGATCTTATCCTTTATCGTATCGATCGTGACGCGCCGCAGAGGCATCTGCGCGACGGCGTTCTTGAGCACTTCGGCTGCCAGGTCGACGGTTATCGTTGATTTAGTCAACGACGAGAACGCGACCACACGGATCAGCGCGCCTTCGAGTTCGCGAATATTCGACGGGATGATCTTCGCGATATAGGACGTCACTTCGTCGGGCACCGGAATCTTCTCGGACTCCGCCTTCTTGCGCAGAATAGCTTCGCGCGTTTCCAAGTCGGGCGGCTGGATGTCGGTCAGTAGTCCCCATTCGAAACGCGAACGTAAGCGGTTCTCGAGTGTCTGAATTTCCTTGGGCGGGCGATCGCTCGAGATGACTAGCTGGCGGCCCGATTCGTGCAGCGCGTTGAAGGTGTGAAAAAACTCTTCTTGCGTTCCTTCCTTGCCCTCTAGGAACTGAATGTCGTCGATCAGCAGCACGTCCACCAAGCGGTACTTGTTGCGAAATTCGAGCGTCTTGTTGTTTTGCACAGCGATGATGAATTCGTTGGTGAACTTTTCGCTCGACACGTACACGACGTTGGCGTCGGGGATGTCCTGCAAAACGCGGTGGCCGATCGCGTGCATCAGATGCGTCTTGCCCAATCCGACGCCGCCATATAAAAACAGCGGGTTGTATGCGCGCGCCGGCGCAGCGGCAACCGCTTGCGCGGCCGCGTGCGCGAACCGGTTGGAATTACCGATGACGAACTCTTCGAAGGTATAGCGCGAGTTCAGATTCCCCGGCCTGAACTCGGTTTGCAGGCGTGCGCTGCCCGCCGGAACCGCGACGCCGCCTTCGGCGGGAGGCGATTCTCCGGGCTGCTCGACCACCACGAACTGCATCTCGAAGGCGGTTCCGAACGTCTCCGAAAGCGCTTCGATGATCTGCGCCTTCAGGCGATTTTCGACCCAGTCCCGGGCGAAATTATTCTGGACCGCCAGCAGCAGCTCGTTTCCGTTCAAGGAAACCAGCCGCAACGGCTTGATCCACATCTCGTAAATCGGTTTGGAGAATTTTCGTTCAAGCGCTGTCAGTGCGGATTGCCAGAGTTCATTGGAAATATCGGTGTTTCCAGCCGCAAGCGCCATCCTATATCCGTCCCGTCGTCGTTCTAGTTCAGGACCCGCCTTCGACAAAAGTCGTGCGCGTGGTCCCTTCGTGGAGGCGCACAGGTTGGCTCTATTGGGGGCGTATCCTGCGGTAAATTAAGAGATTCTTATCCACTTATCCACAGGTGTAGAACCATCGATTTTCCGGGCCAGAACACACCTATTCCACCGCACGGCGCGAGCTCTTGACATGCGAAAAAAGCCCCGTCCTATCGGGATTTTGGACCCAACTAAAGCAAGCGTCCGCGGGGCACTTTCCACAGCCTTCTCCACACGTGTGGACAGCGGCCATTTCGCAAACTTTGCTTGACGCTGCGGCCACCGTGGTCCTATACTAGGTGGCTGTGCCGGCGGGTGCATCCGCGGCACGCTCCCAGGAGTAGATCCATACATGAAGCGGACCTACCAACCGCATAACCGCCGGCGCAAGCGCGTCCACGGCTTTCGCGAGCGCATGTCCACCAAAAACGGCCGCCGCGTCATCGCCGCGCGCCGGAGGAAGGGCCGCAAGCGCCTCAGCGTCTGATGCGACGCTTTGCCAGCCTGCGCCGTCAAGCGGATTTCGCCCGCCTGCGGCAGCGCGGCCGGCGGACGGCTACCCCGAATTTTACGATTTACCGCGGCGAAGGCGCAGCCCAAGGCGAACGCCCGCTCGTGGGTATTACCGTTTCGACTACGGTCGGCAAAGCCGTCATTCGCAATAAAGTGAAACGCCGCATCGCGGCCTGCGTGCACGAGCTCATCCCGTCCGATCCGAAACTGCGGCTGCTCGTGGTCGCGCGTCCCTCGACGGCGGCCGCTTCGTACCGCGATCTTCACGACGAGCTCGCGCGCGTGCTGGCGTGATGCGAAACATCTTCGTCGTAGCGCTGCGCGCATACAAAGTCGTCGTCTCGCCTTTTCTTCCGCCCGCATGCCGCTTCTATCCGAGTTGTTCGGAGTACGCTGCGCAAGCGATCGCACAGCACGGCGTGCTGCGCGGCGGCAAGCTCGCTGCGGGCCGAGTCGCGCGCTGTCATCCGTGGCATCCCGGCGGCTTCGATCCCGTCCCGGCTGAAAGGTAACCTTTGCACTTCATCCTAGCCACGTCTTGGCTCGATCCGATTGTCAACGGCATCACCGCGATCCTCAACGCGATCAACTCGGTCGTGCACAGCCGCGGATGGAGTTTGGTGATCTTCGCGCTGGGCTTCAAATTGATCTCCTGGCCGCTGAACACCAAGCAGTTCATGTCGATGATCAAGATGCAGAAGCTCGCGCCCCAGATGAAAGCTCTGCAAGTAAAATACGGCAAGAGCGATCCCCAGCGCTACCAAAAAGAGACGATGGAGCTCTACCGCAAGCACGGCGCCAACCCGCTCGCCGGCTGTTGGCCGATGCTCGTTCAGTACCCGATCATCATAAGCGTGTACTACGCGGTGTGGGCGCACAAGGATCTTTACAAGAACGAACACTGGCTGTGGATCGGAGCGCCGTTCACGCAGCACGTTGCGCCGGTCTTGTGGAAGGCGTATATCCTGGCGCCGAACCTGGCGGCGGCCGATATTATCTTGCTGCTGCTGTACGCGATTTCGATGTATTTCTATTCGCGCTACGCAACGATGCCTTCGGCCGATCCGCAGCAGGCGCAAACGCAAAAGCTGATGGCGATCTTTTCGCCCCTGATGCTCGGCTTTTTGGGCCTGCGCTATAACTGGCCGTCGGCGATGGTGCTGTACTGGTTCTCCTATAACTTGTTCACGATGGGCCAGCAGTTTTATCTGTTAGGAAAATATCATCAGCCGCTCTCGGCGCTGGACGACTTTCACGCTCTCACGGACTTGCCGGCGGATGCGCAAAGCAAAGCGCTGCCGAATCCCAACGGTGAAGTCGGTAACCAGCAGCAGCGCGGCGGCTCGCGCAGAAACAAAAAGAAAAAGAGAGGCGCAAGAAGGTAGTAATGTTCGAAGACGACATCGAGCCCGAAGATCAGCAGCCATCGGAGATCCGCGACCGCGATAGTCGCGGACGCCGCCCGCCCAACGGACGCCGCACCTCTGCCGCCCCGCGCAAGCGCACGAAAGCCGTCATGCCCGATGAAGCGAAGCCGGCGCACGATCTGCTCGAAGAGATCCTGGGAAAGATGGGCGTGCCGCACGCCGAGATCGAGTACCTCGCGCGGCCCGAAGGCGAGTATTTTGAAGTGACCGGCCCCGATCTCGCGATGCTGATCGGACGCCACGGCAATACGCTCGAAGCCTTGAACTTGGTCTTCAACAACATTCTGAACGCGGGCGTGAAAACCAACCGGCGATACTACACGATCGATGCCGAAGGGTATCGCGCGCGCCGGGCCGACCAGTTGAAAAATCTTGCGCTGATGACGCTCGAGCGCTGCATCCGCGAAAAAACTCCGCAAAAGCTGGAACCGATGCTGCCGTCGGAACGCAAGATCGTCCACATCGCGCTCGCCGAGAACACATACGTGCGCACCGAGTCCGAAGGCGTCGAACCCGAGCGTCGAGTCGTCATTTTTCCGAAGTAACTCGGGGTTGGAGATGCCCTCGCACGAGGAAACAATTTGCGCCATCGCGACCCCGCCCGGAGTCGGCGCGATCGCCATCGTGCGGGTCAGCGGTTCGAAGGTGCGTGCGTTAGCGGCGCGCCTTTTTCGTACGCACGGCGAGTTGCAGCGGCGCGTGGCGACGTACGGCACGGTCGTAGACGAAAACGGCGCCGCGATCGATCGCGGTATTGCGATCCTCGCGAACGCGCCGCACAGTTATACGGGCGAAGATACGCTCGAACTGCAGATCCACGGTTCGCCGGTGGTGGCGCGCGAAGTCGTGCGCGCGCTGCTGGCATGTGGTGCGCGCTACGCAAATGCGGGCGAATTCAGCCGGCGCGCGCTGCTCAACGGCAAGATGGACGTGCAGGAAGCATCGGCAATCGCTGATCTCATTGCCGCGGAATCGCGTTCGGCGGCGCGTGCGGCCGCGGCCAATTTGGGCGGCGGAGTTGCGCGTGAGGTGCGCACTTTGCGCGCGCGCCTTTCGAAGATTTTGGAAGGGCTCGCGGCCGCAATTGATTTTCCGGACGAAGTTTCCGATCCCGATCGCGCGCAGCTGCGATCGTCGCTCAGTGAGATTACTAACGAATTGCTGCGGCTGCAGCGCGACGGCGAAGCCGGCCGGCTGATCCGCGAAGGCGCGGGCGTGGCGATCGTCGGCCCGCCCAATGCCGGTAAATCGTCGCTGCTCAATGCGTTGCTGGGCGAAGATCGCGCGATCGTTTCGGAGATCCCGGGCACGACGCGCGACACGATCGAAGAAACGATTACGGTTGACGGTGTGCCGGTGCGTTTGATCGATACGGCCGGAATTCGCGGGCACGCCGATCGTTTGGAAACGGCGGGCATCGAACGGACGCGCCGCGCGCTCTCCGAGGCCCGCATCGCGATCGTCGTGCTCGACGGCTCGCAGCCGCCAAGCCCCGAAGCGCGAGAGGTGTTGGCGCTGACCGCCGATCGTCCGCGCGTCGTCTTCGCCAACAAACTCGATTTGGGTGACGCGGGCGCGCGCGAGTTAGACGGCCGCGCCGAGGTGACCGGCTCGGTTCACGATCATGCGACGCTCGAAGCGCTGCGCAAGGCGCTCGCGCGGGCCGGCTGGGGCGGCGAACTCCCCGACCTCGAGCGTCCGCACTTGGCCGCGCTCTTCGAACTGGATGCCGTCGGCGAAGCGCTCGGTGCGCTAGATAGAGCCCTCGAGACGCTCGAGCGGGGCGAGCCGGCCGACCTGATCGCCGGAGAACTCCAGCGCGCGTTTGCCGCGCTCGGTCACCTCACCGGCGATGCGGCCGGCGAAGAGCTCCTGACGCAAATATTCGCTCGCTTCTGCATCGGGAAATAGCAGTAGGGCGGCGAACGCCCGGCCTATGCTTGACGTACTTTCGCGCAACTGGTGGACGTTTGCGATTCGCGGCGTCGCTTCGGTGATTTTTGGGGCTTTGGCGCTCGCGCTGCCGGGGATCGCCCTGTTTGTGCTGGTGCTTCTCTTCGGGGCCTACGCCTTGGTCGACGGCGTCTTTGCGCTGATCGGGGCGGTGCGAGAGGCCGAAGCGCATAACCGCTGGGCGCACTTGCTCTTCGTCGGCATCTTCGGGATACTGGTCGGCGCGATCACATTCTTCTTCTGGCAAATAACCGCGTTCGCGCTGCTCTATCTGATCGCGGCTTGGGCCGTGGTGACCGGCATCCTCGAGCTGGTCGGCGCGTTCGAACTGCGTCGCCACCTTCCGGGGGATTTGTGGTGGGTGCTGGCGGGGTTGGCATCGATCGCGTTCGGAGTGCTGCTGATTCTTCGGCCGTTGAACGGGGCGCTGGCCGTCATATGGATCATCGGCGTCTACGCGATCGTCTTCGGCGGTTTCTTGATCGGGCTGGCGTTCCGTCTGCGCGGCCTCAATCGCACCGCCGCAGCTGTAGCGCGCTAAGCTAAAAGCCTCGGCCGTCTGCTACAATAGCGGGCGGTCATGCGAGACGCAATTCGAAGCGACGATGCCGGCGTCATCATCGTCGGCGGCGGTCATGCGGGCGTGGAAGCGGCGCTCGCTTCGGCGCGGCTCGGTGTTCCGACACTCTTGCTGACCGGCGATCCCGATCGCATCTGCACGCTCCCGTGCAATCCGTCCATCGGCGGCAGCGCCAAAGGCCAGCTCGTGCGCGAAATCGATGCGCTCGGCGGCGAGATGGCGCGCATCATCGACAAATGCTCGCTGCATTCACGCTTTTTGAATGAATCGAAAGGGCCGGCGGTCCGGGCGTTGCGCGCGCAGGCCGACAAGCCCGCGTATGCACGCATCGCCATCGAAACGTTGCGCGCGCAGCCGAATCTGGCGATCGAGCAGGCCATGGTCGAGTCGCTGATCGTGAGCGCCGGCGAAATGCGCGGCGTCGCATGTGCCGGCGGCACGAGCTATTATGCGCGCCGGGTCGTGCTGGCAACCGGAACGTTTTTGGGCGGCAAATCTTTTCGCGGCGACGTCGTGCAAGCCGAAGGCCGGTTCGGTGAAGCGCCGGCGATCGGTTTGGCGCATTCGTTGCGCAATGCGGGTTTTCCAACCCAGCGCTTAAAAACGGGCACGCCGCCGCGGATCGATCGCGCAAGCGTCGAGCTGAGCGCCATGAAAATGCAGCCGGCAAGCCCGATTCCATTGATGTTTTCCTACGACAGCGAGATCCGGTTTGCCGGTCCGCAGCTGCCGTGTTATCTTACAGGAACCAACGAACGCACGCATCAACTGGTCCGCGACAATCTGCATCGCTCGCCGCTGTACGGACTCGATTTGATCAAAGGCATCGGGCCGCGCTATTGTCCTTCGATCGAAGACAAGGTTATAAAGTTCGCGCACAATCCGACGCACCAGATCTTCATAGAACCTGAAGGCTGGGACGAACCGACGTGGTACGTCGGCGGTTTCTCGACATCGCTTCCGGCCGACGTGCAGCTTGCCATGCTGCGCACGCTGCCCGGTTTAGAAGAATGCGAAATGCTGCGCGCGGGATACGCGGTTGAATACGATATGGTACCGCCAACGGAGCTGCGCGACACGCTTGAAACGCGCCGCGTAGGCGGGCTCTATCATTGCGGACAGCTCAACGGCACATCCGGTTATGAGGAGGCGGCGGCGCAAGGCTTGATCGCCGGAATCAACGCGGCGCGCGCCGCGCAAGGACGCGACCCTTTGCGGCTGGCGCGCAGCCAAGCGTACATCGGCGTGCTCGTCGATGACTTGGTGAACAAAGGCGTGGATGAACCGTACCGCATGCTGACGTCGCGCGCCGAGCACCGCATTTTGCTGCGCCACGACAACGCGGACGCGCGCCTCACGCGCGTCGGTCGCGACATCGGCCTCGCCGGCGATGTGGCGTGGGAGCGCTTCGAGATGCGGCGCGAGCAAATAAAGCGCGCACGCACCCTCATGGATTCCACGCGCATCGGCGTTTGGCAGCTGCGCCGAGAATTGCTCCCCGCCGGACAGAGCGTTTCGGATCTGCTGCGGCGCCCGGGAATCGAGTTCGGAGATGTTGCTCCGCTCGTGCCGGAGATGGCGCAGAGTATCGGCGACCGCGTCGCGATCGAAGTGAAGATCGAAGGCTACGTGCGCCGCGAAGAGATGGCGATCGAGAAAGCCGCGCGCAGCGAGGGCGCGGCGCTGCCGGACAGCCTCGACTACGGGGCGCTGCTGGCGCTTTCGCGCGAAGCGCGCGAAAAGCTCGGCGCAAGGCGTCCGCCTACTCTGGGCGCGGCCTCGCGCATTCCGGGAGTCACTCCCGCTGACGTCGCGATCTTGAGCCTCTACGCCGACGCCGTTCAGCCGGCGTGACCGGCGAGGTAGAGCAAACCGAAAGACTTCTTTCCGCCGGCGGCGTTGAGGCGCGATACGTTGAGCCGCTCGCGCACTATACGCAATTGGTGCTGGCGGCGAACTCCAAATTCAATCTGACCGGCGCCCGGACTGCCGAGCAATTCGTGCCGCACATTCTCGACAGCCTGACGATCGTGCCGTATGTTCGTTCTCCGTATATCGATGTCGGCAGCGGCGCCGGGCTGCCCGGGATTCCCATCACGCTCGTTACGGGATCCGTCACCGTGTTGTTGGAGGTGACGGCAAAAAAGGCAGCATTCCTGATAGAGACGATCGGGGCGCTACGCCTGACTGCGGCGCGAGCGATTGCCGCTAGGGCCGAAAACGCCGGGCGGGATCCCGAGCTGCGGGAGCGCTTTGATAGCGCGACGGTCCGGGCGGTTGCATCGGCTGCGGCGGCACTCGAGCTTGTTGCTCCGTTCCTGGCCGTCGGAGGGCTGGCGATTCTCCAGCGCGGCGCGCCGGAACCTATCGAGACGGCTTTGCTGGAGGCCGCCGCCACGGCCCTCGGCTGCACCCTGGAATCGGAAATGCCGCTCGACCGTGGCCGGCGCTTACTGCTAGTCCGGAAGACGGGCCCCACGCCGGACCGCTTTCCCCGGCGCCCGGGCATGGTAGCTAAGCGGCCGCTCGGCGGCTAAATGTTCCCCGGGGAACATTTGGTTCATATCAAGCTAAAGGCCGCTTACGGCACGCACGGGTGATTTACGCAATAGTGCTCGATGAGCAAAGACAGGATGACGATCACGCCCAGGACGATGGCTGTCACCACGCCGCAGCCTCGGAGCGTTCCCTCGAAAGGGGACTCTGGGTCTTTCACTGTTAGCCGACTTTGCGGGTGCGTTTCCGCTTTCTTGTGTGCAGTATAATTCGTCGGACGTGATACTCTCATAATCGCGATGCCCAACCTACCCGAGATCGATCAGACCCTGGCTGCCGCCTTGCCGCCGAACTCGCTTTTTGCGGTCGGCGGGCGCGTCCGCGACGAGCTTAGGCGCGAGATCGAAGGCGCCGATGTGGACCTTAAGGACCTGGATTATGTCGTGGCCGGCGTGCCCGCGTCGGACCTGGAGGACCGGTTAAAGGCCCTCGGGCGCGTCGACCTCGTTGGAGCTTCTTTCTCGATTCTAAAAGTAACCGCTAAAGGCGTTACGGTGGATATTGCGCTCCCGCGCCGCGAGCGCTCCACCGGGGCGGGCCATCGTGATTTCCACGTTGAGAGCGGCCCGGACGTTTCGCTGGAAGAGGACCTCGGCCGGCGCGACTTTCGCATGAATATGATCGCGCGCGCATTGCCCTCGGGTGAGATATTCGATCCGCACGGCGGCCAAGCCGACATTCGTGCCCGCCGCATAGACATTCTCGGCGATCGGACCTTTGAAGAAGACCCGTTGCGCATGTTGCGCGCGGCTCAGTTCGCCGCACGTTTTGAATACGAGCCGACGGAACGAACGCGCGCCGCCATGAATGCAGCTGCAGCCCTCATCGCAACGGTTTCGGCCGAGCGCATGGCGGACGAATTCACCAAACTCTTCACGCTGGCGCGCAAGCCCTCGATTGGCATCGAACTCTTGCGCGAAACCGGCGTGCTGGCTCACATTTGGCCCGAATTGCTCGAGGGCGTCGGAGTCGAGCAGAACCAATGGCACGCTTACGACTGCTACCGTCACAGCCTGGCGACGGTCGACGCGTCCCCTCCGGGTGACGTGATCGTGCGCTTGGCGTCGCTTCTGCACGACGTCGGCAAACCGCGCACCAAGGACGGGCCGCATTTCTACCGGCATGAGCAAACCGGCGCGGATATGACGCGCGACATGCTCGAGCGTTTGCGCTTTTCAAACGAGGTGATTGACGGTGTGGAGCATTTGGTGCGCCAGCACATGTATGTGGGCGATCCGGAGCTTTCGGATCCCGCCTTGCGGCGGCTTATCCGGCGCATCGGCCCGGGCAATCTCGACCGGCAATTCGCGGTGCGCGCGGCCGACATCGTAGGCAGCGGTTTGCCCAAGCGCGACGATTCCAACGAGCGCTTCCAGGCGCGCGTCTATGCCGAAGTTTCCCGCGAACCGGCGTTTTCCGTAGCCGATCTGCGGATTAGCGGAAGCGACGTGATCGCGGCCATGGTTCGCAAAGGCTTGGCGGCGCCGGGATTTGCGGGCGACGCGCGCGTCGGCGAGGCGTTGCGCGAGCTCTTCGAGCAGGTCACCGAACAGCCCGAGCGTAACGAGCCCGGCACGCTGCAAACGCTACTCGAAACGTATTTGGACGCGCAGCGCGATGCGAGCTAAGGAGTCCACACTGTCGCGAATCATCGCACTCGTCAATCAAAAGGGCGGTGTCGGCAAGAGCACAACGACAGTAAATCTCGGCGCGGCGCTAGCGGTGCTTGGAAAGCGCGTGCTCGTCGTCGATCTCGATCCGCAAGGCAACACGACAACCGGCTTGGGCATCAACAAAACCGGGATAAAACGCGACATTTACGATTTGCTCATGCATTTTGCGTCGATCGACGAAGTGCTGTGCGAAACTGAGATTCCGGGCCTGCAAATCATCCCCGCGACGATCAACTTAGCGGGCGCGGAGATTGAATTGGTATCGGCGCTTTCGCGCGAAAACCGCCTCAAGGGCGTGGTTGGACCGATTGCGGGCGCTTATGATTTCGTGCTGATCGACTGTCCGCCGTCGCTGGGGTTGCTGACGATCAATGCGCTGACCGCAACGCGTGAAATCATCATTCCGGTGCAGGCGGAATACTACGCACTCGAGGGGCTCTCGCAGCTCACTAACGTCGTGCGCCGCGTGCAAGAAGCGCTCAATCCCGATTTGCAAGTGACCGGCGTGCTCGTGACGATGTTCGACGGCCGCACGAAGCTGGCGATGGAAGTGCTCGAAGAGCTCAACGCCTATTTTCCGCAGCAGATGTTCAAGACGCAGATCCCGCGCAACATCCGGCTTTCCGAAGCTCCGTCGTACGGTAAGCCCGTGATACTGTTCGATCTGAAGTCGCGCGGAGCGCAAGCCTACATGTCGCTGGCCGGCGAAATGCTCGCCGCGCAAGCCGGAGCGCTCGCGCGATGAGCAGCGCGCCGAAGCGCGGTTTAGGCCGCGGGCTGGGTGCACTGCTCGGCGATGCGCGCGGAACCGCCGCGCCGGCTTCGATGGCCGAAGGCATCCGCGAAATTCCGATCGATCGCATTCGGCCGAATCCGCACCAGCCGCGCAAGAACTTTGACGCCGAAGGCTTGGGTGAATTGCAAGCCTCGATTGCCGAGCATGGCGTGCTCGTGCCGATCCTGGTGCGCGAACGCGGCGATTCTTACGAGCTGATTGCGGGCGAGCGGCGCTGGCGCGCGTGCGCGGGGCTGCAGCGCCCCAATATACCGGCGATCGTTCGCCGCAGCGACGATCGCGAAAGCCTCGAAGTCGCGATTGTCGAGAACCTGCAACGCGAAGATCTCAATGCGCTGGAAGAAGCCGCCGGCATCGCCGATCTGATCGAGACGCACCGCTATACGCAAGAGCAGGTCGCGACACGCTTAGGAAAGAGCCGGCCATCGGTCACCAATGCACTGCGCATTCTCACGCTTTCCGAGCCGATCAAAGCGTTGATTGCGGAGGGAAAAGTCTCCGCGGGCCATGCCAAAGCCATCTTGGGTGCGCCCGAAAGCGCGCGCTTGCAGCTCGCCCGGCGCGTCGCCGGCGACGGGTTGAGCGTGCGTGCGCTCGAGCGGATCGTCGCGCGCCTGCAGTCACCGCCGGCTGCCGGCAAAGCGCCGGCACGAACTACTTCCCCGGACGATCGCGCCTTTGAAGATCGTTTGCGGCGCCGCTTGGGAACGCGGGTCGCGCTGCGGCGATCGCAGCAAGGCGGCACGATCGAGATTCGCTATGCCGATGAGTCCGACCTCATGCGCATCGCGGAGTTGTTGCTCGAATCAGAGTAACGGGCTTGCGCGGGATCTATGCGATCCTCAACGACGAGGAGCGCGATCCAATCGAGCTCGCGCGCGCGATTCTGGATGGCGGCGTACGGATCGTGCAATACAGAGCCAAGCGCGGGATCGTCTCCGCCCACGCGGCGGAGCTGCGAACGTTGACTCGTGACTGTAATGCACTCTTCCTTATAAATGATGATTGGCGCGCGGCCGAAACTTACGATGCGGACGGCGTGCATTTGGGACCGGACGATGCAAAGGTCAGGGACCTTCCCGAGATCCGGCGCGCATTGGGTGGCCGGCTGATCGGCCTGTCGTGCGGGACGGCCGAGGAAGCGTGCGCCGCGCAAGCCGCGGGCGCGGATTATGTCGGCGCCGGTTCGGTTTTCGCAACGAGCTCCAAAAGCGACGCGGGCGATCCGATCGGAGTCGAGGGTCTTCGCGGCATCGCTGCGGCGACGGCCCTGCCCGTTGCCGCGATCGGCGGCGTCAACGAGAAGAACCTGCAGGCAGTTCGCGCAACCGGTGTGGCAATGGCGGCAATGATCTCCGCGTTTACGTCCGCAAGCGATCCGCGAAAAGCGGCGGAACGGCTCGTTCAAATGTGGGGCACGCCGTGAGCACGATCGTCGCGTCGATCGGATCGACGCATCCTTGGAATATCGCCGGCGTCGGGCTCGATGCGCGCGTCGCCGCGGAGTACGGCGTGCGCCACGTGGTTGCCGTTGCCGGAATCAGCGCGCAAGACGCGGCCCGCGTGAGCGCGGTGCTCCCGATCCCGGCGCGCATCTTGCAAGCTCAGCTGGATTCGTTTCCGCTGGAAATCGCCGCTTTTCGCATCGGATCGTTGATAGCGGGAGAAAACGTGCGCGTCGTCGCCGATTTCTTAGGTTCGCGTGCGGCAACTCCGGTCGTTGTCGATCCCGTCCTCGGCGCATCGACCGGCGAAGCGCTATGGACGAACGCCGCATATGTAGACGAACTTCGCGACCGGTTGTTGCGCCTACCGGTCATTGTAACGCCGAATCTGGAGGAAGCCGCGCTGTTGTTGCATTCAAAACCGCTGCGCGATCGCGACGCAATGCTGCATGCGGCTCAAAGTTTTGTTAAAAGCGGCGCCTCGGCGGCGTTGGTAAAAGGCGGTCACTTGGACGGCGAGCCGGCCGACGTCTTGGCAACCGCAACGCGAATCGAGCTATTCGAGGGCACGCGTCTCCCCGGTGCGATGCGCGGTACCGGCTGCGTTCTCGCGATCTCGTTGGCGTGCGAACTGGGACTCGGGCGCGAGCTTTTTGCCGCCGTCGAAAATGCGCGCGAGTACGTGCGGCGTAAAATCGAGGCAGGTACGCGCTTCGGCTCACTGCAAACCGCATTCTGATGGCGAGCGCAGCAACCGCGAAACGTCCGCGCGTGATGTCGGGCATGCGTCCGACGGGCAATCTGCACCTGGGACATTACGTCGGCGTGTTGACGCAGTGGGTGAAGTATTGCGACACGGCCGATGCGTTTTTCGAGATCGCCGACCTGCACGCGTTCACGACGGGCTTCGCGGACCCGCAAGCGATTCGCGACGCGCGCAATTCCATGGTCGTCGATTGGCTTGCCGCCGGAGTCGATCCGCAGAAGTCGACGTTCTACCTGCAGTCCGGCGTGCCCGAAATCTCCGAGCTGGAAGTCTTGCTTGGGATGATCACGCCGATCTCGTGGCTCGAACGCGTACCGACTTTCAAAGGCCAGATCGAAGAACTGGGATCGGAGATCGCCACCTACGGTTTTCTGGGTTATCCGCTGCTGCAGCTCTGCGACATCGCGATTTTTCGCGGCGAATTCGTGCCGGTCGGCAAAGACCAGGTCGCGCATCTGGAGTTCGCGCGCGAAGTGGTCCGCCGTTTCAACTATCTTTACGGCGGCGGCGAAACGATATTAGTAGAGCCGAAGGCAATGCTCTCCGGATTTCCTAACGTGCCCGGCATCGACGGCCGCAAGATGAGCAAGTCCTACGACAACGTGATCCTCTTGAGCGACGACGAGGCTACGACCACGGAAAAAGTCCGGCGCATGGTCACCGATCCGCTGAAGGTCCGCCGCAATGACCCCGGCCGTCCCGAAATCTGTCCCGTCTTTGCGTTGTGGAAGTTCGTTAAACCGCAGCACGTTGGGATCGTGGAGCGCGACTGCCGCTCCGGAGCGTTGGGCTGCGTTCAAGACAAGAGCGACCTCGCCGAAGCGCTGAACGAATTTTTACGCCCGCTGCGCGAGCGGCGCGCGCTTTTTGCGGCCGATATATCGCATGTCGAAAGCATCATCGCCGAGGGTACCGCGCGCGCTCGTGAGCTCGCCGCGGAAACGCTGCGCGACGTCAAACGCGCGATGAAATTAGCCTAGGCGCGTCTGCGCTTCTAGTACGTACTTCGGATCTTTCGCCGAAGCGCAGCCCGCGCGATAGACGGCGAAACGTTCCGTGAGGCCGCCTGCCAGCAAGAGCGCGCCCGCGATCTTCGAAAGCGCGTTCGAATTCTTTGCCAGCGTCGCGCAGACGATGCCGCCGACATTCAAGACGCGAGCGCTCCGCGCGAGCTTCCCTGCCTCTCCCGTCGTGTACGCCTCGACTTGCTTCGGGCCGAGCTCGTGATGCAGCGCTTGCAATGCAGCGACCATCGCTGTCCCGCCCAGAATTGCGAGCCGTCGCGCCGAGCCGTTTGAACGCGCCGGCGCGAAGAGCAAACCCCAAGCGCCCGCGCCGGAAGCCGATGTGGCTGCGAAGAGTGCCGGCAGCGTTTTGCGCGGCAGATACCAGGCGGGCATGACGGTGTCGCCAACGAGCACCGAGGTGTAGACGGACATGACGGGTCCGATGAGGCCGGCGAACGCTTCGAAGAAACGTCCGGCGGGGCGAGCGATCCCCGTCACTTCGGAACCCGCTGCGATAAAAACCGATCCGCTAAACGCGGAGAAAATGTAGACGCCGATGCTCATCGGCGACGTCGGTTTGACGACGCGCAGCATGTGCAGAAAGCGTTCCGGCTTTTTTAGATCGGCGATCAGGCAAAAGGCGCTGACCGCGCAGCCGGCGGCGGCGCCGAGTATCAGCGTCCGCGCCAGGCGATCGTTTTTTGCGGTGCGTTCGGCGAACGCGAGCGACGCAGCCGTACCCGCTAGTCCGCCCGCAAAGAAATAGGTCGGAATCAAGTCCGTCCACGCCGGCGGTTTGACGATCGGCCGGCCGTAGTAGCCCTGGGTCATTCGCGTGCCGCCGCGCAAAGTACGACTGCGCCGAACAGAAGTGCCGCAGCGATGCCGGCGGTACGCCAGCGCAGCGGCAGATCTTTTGTCGGCACGATTGGGTTGGGCGGAAGCCCATAGACTTCGGGTTTGTCGAGCAGAAGAAAGAGCGACCCGCCTCCGCCGACGCCGTCGTTGGGATCGTTGAGGTAGAGCTGTGCGCCTTCAAAGCGCGCTTGAACGTTCGCTAAGCGCTTTTCGGCGCGTTCGCGCAGCTCATCGACGACGCCGAACTGGATCGACTCGGTTGGGCACGCCTTCGCGCACGCCGGCTGCTCGCCCACTTTCAGCCGGTCGTAACACAGCGTGCATTTGCCCATCGTATGGTCTTCTTGTTTTTCGCCGATCACGCCGAACGGACAGGCGACGACACAGTATCCGCAACCGTTGCAAATGTCGTCTTGAATGACGACCGTGCCGAATTCCGTGCGAATGATCGCGCCCGTGGGGCACACGTCGAGGCAGCCCGCATGGGTGCAATGCTTGCAGACGTCGGATTCCATGAGCCACCGGGAAGTATCGCGCTCTTTTCCGAGCTGTTCGATGAACGCGACGTGCCGCCAGCTGTTGCCGTTCAACTCCTTGGTGTTGTCGTACGATTCGCCGGTGAACTCGTAACCGTCGCTCGGCAGCTGGTTCCACTCTTTGCACGCAACTTCACAGGCCTTGCAGCCTATGCAGAGTGTGGTGTCGGTAAAGAAGCCCATGCGGTCGCTCACGTGCCGCTGTCCATGTGCGCGCGCCGGCGCACGTCATTCAGAAAAGCGGGTACCGCTTCGCCGCGGGGCCGCCGTCCAGGTACGATGTCGCAGGTCAAACCTTTGGTTTCATTGATGTGCGCGGTTGGCTCCAGCGTGATCTGCAAGAGGTCGTTGGCGGAATCGCCTGTGACGACTCCGCGCGATCCCCAGTGATAGGGCAGTCCCACGGAATGGAATTCTTTGCCTTGGATGGTCATGGGTTTAACGCGGCCGGTCACCATAACGCGCGCCTCGATCACCGCGCGCGATGTAAAAATCGTGGCCCAATCGCCATGAATCAAACCGCGCAGGCGCGCGAGCTCGGGACTCACCTCGCAGAAGAATTCCGGCTGCAGCTCGCTCAAATGCGGAACCGACCGGCTCATGGCGCCCGCTGTGTGATGTTCGGTCAAGCGATACGTATGCAGCACGAAAGGAAACGCATTGCCGTGCGACTCGCTCGGCGAAGGGTTCGATTCGTTGAACGTGCGCGGAAATTGCTGGCGGCACGGGTTGGCTTGCTGCGAATACAAGAGGTTGCGCACGGGCGACTCGTGCGGTTCGTAGTACACCGGCAGCGGACCGTCGACGATGCCGGTGGGCACGAAGATCCAGCCCAAGCCGTCGGCCTGCATGATGAACGGCTGCCCGCCGGCAATCGCATCGTCGGCTTTCGCGCCGTTTGGCGGAACGTAATCCGGACGTTTGTTTTTCGCGAAGTCGGGCGTGTCGAACCCGGTCCACTCACTCTTTTGCTCGTCCCACCAGACATATTTCTTGCGTTCACTCCACGGCTTGCCTTGCGGATCCGCGGACGCGCGGTTATAGAGAATGCGCCGGTTGGCGGGCCACGCCCACGCCCATTCCGGTGCGACCCAATTCTGTTCGTTGCCCGGTTTGCGCCGCGCCGTTTGATTCTGTTCATCTTTATAGCAGCCGCAATAGATCCAGCAGCCGCTCACCGTGCTGCCGTCAGCTTTCAACTCGCCGAAACCAGAAAGCGCTTTGCCGTGGGAGTCCCAACCGTTGATTTCACGCAGCACCGCCTCCGCGCTGGGTTCGCGAGTCTCGCCTGACTCCGGATACTCCCAACTCAAGAAGCGAATTGGATCGGAATGCGGCTCGGTTTGCTCCGCGATCTTTTGCTTGATCCGTTTTCCCAAGTGATAGTAGAACCACAGCTCCGAGCGCGCCTCGCCTTGCGGCTTCACCGCTTTGTCGCGCCACTGCAAGAGCCGTTGCGTATTGGTAAACGAACCGTCTTTTTCCGTGTGCGCGGCAGCCGGCATCCAAAAGATTTCGGTTTTAATCGACTCGGTGCGCAGTTCGCCCGACTCGATTTCGGGTGCATCGTACCAGAACGACGCGCTCTCGATCTCGTTGAAGTCGCGCACGACCAGCCACTCGAGATTTGCAAGCGCGCGGCGGTGCATCCCGGAATTGCCCGAACCGACCGCCGGATTTTCCCCGATGCAGAAGAAGCCTTTGACGCTGCCGTCGAGCATGCCCATGATGCTGCGATAGGTCGAATGATCGCCGTTGATCCGCGGCAGCAAGTCGAACCCGAAATCGTTCGTTTTCGTTGCGTGCTCGCCAAACCACGCTTTGAGCAAACTGACCATGTACGTGTCGATGTTGCCCCAAGCGCCGGCCTTGGCGCCCTCCGCTTCGATGAAATCTTTGAGATTGTCGTGCGCGAGCGCGTGCGGCATCGGAATGTATCCGGGCAAGAGATTGAAAAGCGTCGGAATGTCGGTCGAACCTTGAATCGAGGCGTGGCCGCGCAGCGCGAGAATGCCGCCGCCCGGTCTGCCGACATTTCCGAGCAGTAATTGGATGATCGCAGCAGCGCGGATCGTTTGCGCGCCGGCCGTGTGCTGCGTCCAGCCCACGGAATAGCAAATCGCCGAGGTGCGCTCGCGTCCGCTGTTGGCACACAGCGCTTCGGCGACTTCGATTATCTGCTGCGCATCGATCCCGCAAATCTGCGCGGCTGTCCCGGGCGTGTAACGCGCGTAGTGGCGCTTGAGTACTTGGTAGACGCAGCGCGGGTCTTGCAGTGTCTTGTCCATATGCGGCGGCTCGCCATCGACGCCTTCGTACTGCCAGCTCTCGAACGTGTAGCCTTTCTGATCCTCATGCCAGCCGGAGAAGAAACCGTCCAACTCTTCGGTATCTTTGAAGTCATTGCGCAGGATCACCGGCGCGTTCGTGTAGTTGACGACGTATTCTTTAAACGCCCGGTCCCCTTCGAGAATGTAGTGGATGATAGCGCCCAAGAACGCGGTGTCGGTTCCGGGGCGAATCGGCACGTGCAGATTTACCATCGCACTGGTGCGCGTGAAGCGCGGATCGACGTGGATGATGTTCGCGCCGCGTTCGCGCGCTTCCATCACCCACGCAAATCCGACGGGATGGTTCTCCGCCATGTTGGATCCCATGATGAGGATGCAGTCCGAGTTCTGCAGGTCTTGCTGGAACGTCGTCGCTCCGCCGCGTCCGAACGAGGTTCCCAAACTGGGAACCGTCGAGCTATGTCATATTCGAGCCTGATTTTCAACCTGCACGACGCCCAGCGCCGTGTAGAGTTTTTTCATCAGGTAATTCTCTTCGTTGTCGAGCGTCGCGCCGCCGAGATGCGCGATCCCGTAGCAGCGGTTGAGCGTGTGGCCCTCGCCGTCGGTGCTCTCCCATGTGTCGCGCCGCGTCTCGAGCACGCGGTCGGCGATCATCTCCATGGCGCGCTCGAGCGGCAGCTCTTCCCAATGCGTGCCGAACGGGCGGCGGTACTTTACCTTGTATTCGCGCAGCGGATTTGTGACGAGAGACAAACTGGCGGCGCCTTTTGGGCACAGACGCCCGCGGGAAATTGGGCTGTCGGGATCGCCTTCGATTTGAACGATCTTCTCGTCTTTGACGTAGACGTTTTGGCCGCACCCGACCGCGCAGTAAGGACAGATCGATTTGACGACCTTGGCGCCCTCGGTGCGCGCCCTCCAATCCGCCATGCGGCCTGTTGCGCCGTCCTGACCCGGAATTCCGCCGTCGCCGAGCGAACCGATGGCCACCTATGAAGCGCACACTTATTCTTGCGGCCTTGTGCTGTTGCACGTTAGGGATCTCGGCGCCGGCGGCCATTGCGAAGCCTTCGTTGCCGGCCGCGCTAGCGGCGATCGTAAACCGTTATCCCCACACGCAGTTCGGGATTGCGATTTACGATGTAGATGCGCGCAAGATGGTGTACGCACGCGACGCGCAGCGGTTTTTCGTCCCCGCATCCACGACCAAACTGCTGACCGAAGGCACCACGCTCGCGATCCTCGGTCCGGATTACGTCTTTCGCACAAATGTCTATCGGACCGGTCCGATCTCTCCAAGTGGCGAGCTGCAAGGCGATGTCGTCTTGTTGGCGTCAGGCGATCCGAACTTGTCGGGGCGCATACAATCCGACGGCACGCTCTCGTTCGAAAATGAGGATCATTCGTACGACGGTTCGCCCGACACGAAAGCGGTTCCGGGCAATCCGCTCGCCGTGATTGACGACCTTGCCGCGCAAATCGCGGCGCGCGGCGTCAAAAACATAACAGGCCGGGTTATCGTGGACGACTCACTGTACGCGGGCGGCTACCCCGAATCCGGAACGGGAGTCGTTGTTTCACCGATCGTGGTGAACGACAATATCGTCGACGTGACCCTGAAGCCGGGAGCTCGGCCCGGAGATACGGTCACGATAGCGGTGTCGCCCCAAACGCAGTACGTAACGTTCGTCAACTATGCAACAACGGGCGCCGCGCATTCGGACCGCACGATCGCTGTTCCGGACGGGCAAGCCGACGCGGCGGGGATAAGAACCGTCACAATAACGGGCTCGCTCCCGGCCGGCGGGCCTTCGATTCTTTACGCGTACGACGTGCCATCACCGCGGCGCTTCGCCGAAGTTGCGCTAACGGCTGCACTGCAAGCGCGCGGCATTAGTGTGGAGCAAACTGCGGTTGCCAATAGCGGGCCGGCTTCATCCGAAATCGGTTCCAACATCATTGCAATACACGTGTCGCCGCCGTTAAGTCAAGACGTCAAAGTCACGCTCAAAGTCAGCGACAATCTCCACGCGTCGATCATGCCGTATCTGTGGTCGCCGAAACACACGCTGCGCGCCGGGTTCGATCTGGAGCGCGCTTTTCTGCAGCGCGCCGGTTTGGACACGAGTCAAATCGTGCAGAACGACGGCCTTGGCGGAAATGCGTTCATTCAGCCGCAGTTTATGGTGCACTATCTCGCCTATCTCCGCACGCAGCCCTATTTTGCGACGTTGTACAGCGCTTTGCCGATTCTCGGCGTCGACGGGACGCTGTTCAACATTGCAAATAACTCCCCGGCGCGCGACAAGGTGCATGCGAAAACCGGAACGTGGGGCGCCGGCGACATGCTCAACCAGCGGTCGCTCGTTTCGGGCAAAGGCCTCGCGGGCTACATGACGACCGCATCGGGACGGCACGTCGCATTTTGCTTCTATCTAAACAATCTAGCCGTACCGCACGGCCAAGACTCCAGCCGCGTGACCGGCCAAATCAACGGCGCACTTGCAACGGCAACGTACCTTTATGCGCGATAATGCGGAGAACGCCGCCGAGGTTTTTCTAAGATTCTTACTGACGTTGCTGGTCCTGGTGACCGTCGCGACGGTAATCTCGCACGGCCGCTTTGCTTGGATGTTCTACGTTATTGCAGGTATTGGAATCGCGCTGCTTTTCGTACTTGGCGTAACGGTTGGCATCAAGCTCGCGCCGTCAGTGCGCCGACCCCGACAGTAGCTGGCCGAGGTATTTGTCCCACACGAGCGGCAGGGCGTGCGTGCCGTGTCCGCGGGTCTGCTGCGTAATCGGCAAAAGCACGAAGCGTCCGTGTTTAACTTTGCCGATTGCGCGCTCGACGATGTGAAGTTCCGGCGGGTTGATTTGATCGTCGGCGCTATTGACCGCCATTACGGGAGCTTGGATCGTCCCGAGCAATGCTTCGGGGTTATAGTCGCGCGAGGACGCGAGCGCGTAGAGCTCGTCGTTGGCATCTAGTGCAGCCGGAATCTGCGAAAGGTGCAACTTGAAGTATGCGTCCGCCGCATCACGCGTCGGCATGATCGACTGATCGTATAGCGGAGCGCTGCCGACGAACCATGAGAGATCGTTGGCGGCCTTCAAACCGAACGGCTGGGTTGTATAATCCCCGCCGTTGTAACCCGGCGAGGTCGTTATTAGATCCATCTCCATGTCGCGCCAAACCCGGTTGCGCCCCGAAATCTGAATCGGAAGACACGCTAGCGGCATCAACGCGTCCATCATCGCGGAATACGCCTCGCCCCACATCCAGCTGTGCATGCAGCCCATCGACGTTCCCATCACCAGGCGCAAGTGATTGACGTGCAAGCCATCCGTTACCAGCGCATGTTCGGCCGTGACCATGTCGCGGTAGTCGTAATGCGGAAACTTGGCGTGCAATCCATCGCTGGGTTTGCTCAATTGGCCGTGGCCGATGTCGTCCGGGAGAATGATGAAATACTTGCTCGCATCGAGCAGGCCGCCGGGCGAAAAGAGAATCCCCGCAAAACGCTCCGGTGGCGCGAGGAATTGTTTTCCTGAGCCGCCCGTGCCGTGCATGATCAGGACGGCGTTCGTTCTTCCCTGCGCATCGGTACGCAACGTCCCGACGGTGTAATAGTGAATGCGGAGCTCCGGCAGCGTTTCGCCATCGTCGAACTTGAAGTTCGGGATCGTGTACGTGCCTTCGACTGGCGCCGGAAACGTCGCCGCCCTGGCGTCGGACTGCCCGGTTAGAAAGATCGAAGCGACGGCAATCGCGAGAAGAGATGTTCTCATCGTTCTATCCCCTGAATGAATGGCAGAGAGCGGGCGGATTCATTCAGCGGCACCAGAGCTTCGCTAAGGTTTGCAATAAAAGCGATTTTTTGATCCTCTAGCACCGAAGAGATCCAACCAACCGTTGCATCGGGCGGAGTTCCAAATGCAAGCACTTTTCGTGGCGACTCCAGAACGTGCCGGTAGTTATAGTCGTAATCGGCGAGTTGGCCGATTCCATATCTCATACGATCGACGGCGGCGCGGAGATCAACCAGACTCTTTGCTTCTATTAACATTCGCGTCTCGCCAAGCCGGGCATAAAGATCTATGTTGTTGTTATACCAGGTCGTGCCGCCTCGCTTCAGCACTTCGCGCTGTACCAGCTGCAGAACGCGCTGATGGTCGGCCCGGGCTCGCTCTTGCAAGGCCGCCGATTCATAGACATTCACGCGGTTATCCCCTTTGGGTTTATAACCGGCGCCCGGCGGAATCTCAGAGACTTGCCGCAACTCATCGAGCGGAGCGTTCATCGCAAATGCATAGGGTTGCGCCGCGATAAGTTCAGCGTCCGGCAAGAGGGAGACGCCAGTGGTTTTCACGTCGGCTGCGGCCAGAATTTTCCAATAAGCCGTTTCACTGATATCGCGTACGGCCGATTGAAACGGCGGTGCACTCGCGTCTTCCGTTTCGTAATATCGACCCAATGGGTCAAGCATCGGCACGAAGTGTGGAAACGGCTCCGCCACAAGGTCAACGAACCTGTGATCGGAGCGGACCGGGTCGGGCGTGCACTGTCCGAGTATGCCATGACCATAGTATGTTTTCGAATCGATCCTTGGCGTTGTTTTTCCGAGCGGTCTATAATAAATGAATCTATCACCCGGTCTTACTCGACTGAAATATTGCCGAGGATAGTGATAAAGTGAGTATTCGGCGTCTTGATAAATGCGATCGGCTGGAGAATAGTGCTGAGTGAGGATTACCGGCACACTAGCCTATTTGTCGTCGCGCGTCGTAACGTTGGGCGGCATGTATGTTGCTCGATCGAATTCTGCGAAATTCAGTCCCCATCGCGCCGATGCGTCGTATCGCGCCTTCCTATGCATGCTGTACGCGCCCATAAAGGCGAATAGCACAGCCAAGCCTAGCCAGAGCCAAAGCGGTGACTTAGGAATGAGTCCGTGAGAGAGAAGGCCGACGGGCAGTGCGATGATGAGCGACGCTACCAAGGCCTTCCAGAATTTTGGTTCCGGCGGATCGGGAAGAATCACACTAGCCCTTAAACTGTGGTATCGTCTTTTTCATTTGGTCGAGTGCGTAGTGGATGTCTTCGAGCGAAGCGGCATATGAGAAACGCAGATAGCCTTTGCCGGCGGGGCCGAACGCAGATCCGCCTAGACACGCGACGCCGGCATCTTGCAACAGGTATGCCGCTAGCGCTTTATCGTCGGACGTAATCTTCGTGACGTTGGGAAACGCGTAGAACGCGCCTTCCGGCATTTTGCACGCGAGCCCATCGATGTTGTTCAGCCCGTTTACGATCGCGTCGCGGCGTTCGCGGAAGAGGCCGTTCATGCGCTGCACCGGTTCGTCGGGGCCGATCAACGCGGCGATGCCGGCTTGCTGTACGAAGCTCGCGACGCACGAGAACGTATTATTATTGAAGAGCGTCACCACTTTGGCATACTCGGGCGCCATGATCGCGTAGCCCAAGCGCCAGCCGGTCATCGCGTAGGCTTTCGAAAAACCGTCTACGATGATCGTGCGCTCGCGCATGCCCGGCACGCTGGCGATCGAGTGAAATTCCCGGTCGTAGAAATTGCGGCTGTAAATCTCGTCCGAGATGACCACGAAGTCGTGGCGCTTTGCCATGTCCGCGATGCGTTCGAGGTCGCCCTTGGTGAGCACGCCGCCGGTCGGATTATGCGGCGAGTTGATCATCAAGGCTTTGGTGCGATCTGAAACGCGCCGCTCCAGTTCGTCGAGATCCATGCGCCAGTTTTTTTCCTCGAGCAGCGGAATTGGGACGGTTTTCGCGCCGAGGTAGCTCGCGCAAGACGCATATGCCGGGTAGGCCGGGTCGAAATATACGAACTCGTCGCCGGGGCTGAGTATCGCGCTGAGGATGTTCCAGATTATCGGTTTGGCGCCGGGAGAAAGCACGACGTTTTCGACGCTGAACGGGTCGATGTGACGAAACTTGGAAGCGTACTTCGCGATGACGTCGCGCAATTCGAGAATGCCCTGCGAAGGCGTGTAGTGACTGTGATTTTCGCGAATCGCGCGGATGCCGGCTTCCTTAATATGATCGGGCGTATCGAAGTCCGGCTCGCCGATCTCCATGTGAACCACACGCTTGCCTTGTGCTTCGAGCGCCCGAGCGCGCGCGAGAACTTCGAAGGCGCTTTCCGATCCGAGGCGCGACACGGCTTCGGCAAAACGATCGGCTTTGGTTGCGAGCATCTTACAGTGCAAACCTTTCGCTAAGAGGTCAGAAATGCGTCAAGGGGCCGTTATGCCTGCGGCGAAGTCTCGCGAACGGTCATGCGCACCCTGACGGACGTGTTTGCGCCGGGTACACCGACGCTTCCCGAGGGTCTACGAACCCTCGTCGTTTCGCCTGAGCGCGAGTTGGAACCTGGGATGACCGTGCGCGCGACATTCACGTTCCGCAATCAAGGCGGCGCGCCGGCAACCGGCGTGCGCGTGCGTTTTAATCTTCCCGAAGGTTTGGTCTATCTCGTCGGAAGCGGCAAGCTCGATGAGGAACCGCTCGACGACGAACAGGGCAGCTCGCCGCTGCTGGCGCGCGCGGGCGCGCAGATCGGCGACGTAGCGCCCGCTGAAGAGCGCCGCATCGACATTGCTTACAGCGTTGCGGGCGCGATCGAAAATGGGTCGACGGTCGAATTACAAGCCGCCGTTGCCGCATTCGAGCTGGCGCCCGTCGGATCGAACGTCGTGCGCTTGGTAGCTCACAGCCGGCCCGCGCTTGAAAATGCGCTGACCAACGTCGGGATAGAAACGCGGCACGGCGCAGCTGCCGGCGCGTCGCCCGGCGGAGAAGCGAATATCACCGTACGCGTGCATAACGCCGGCGAATCGAGCGCGCATGACGTCGTCATCGTCGCACCGATCCCCGAGTGTACGAGCTACATACCGAACTCGGCGCGCGTGAACGGACGCGAATTCGAACGCGAACTCTTGGCCTCGTTCGATCGCGTGCACGCGCCGATCGCCGCAGCGTCGCTGCCGGCGAGCGCGACCGTGACACTGCAATATCGCGTTCGTATCGACGATCCGCTGCCCGACGGCACGACCATCGTGGTTCGAGCGAACATCGCATCGCAGGAAACCGCAGCGTTTGGGGTCGAGCCGGCGAGTCTGACGGTGCGCGCGAAAGCAGATTTCGAGGACGACCGCACGAGCGTTACGGTCGAGCCTGAATACGACGTGACGCCGGGTTCGCACATTGCGGTTCGCGCGGTCGCTTTCAACGCGGGGACAACGGCTGCGGAAAATGTTTCGTTCTCGCTCGAGTTTCCCGACCACGTGATGCCGGTCCGCGGAAGCTTCCGGATCGATGGGCAGCCGCTGCGCGAGCGAAAAAAAGAAAGCCTTTCATTCGATCTTGGATCGATCGGCGCGCGCGAAGGCGTCGAGTTCATTGCCGAAGGCGCGGTGCTATCGCCGATCGCCGACGGAACGGCGCTCCCGATTCGCGCAAAACTCCGCTGGGATCCCGATGGCGAGCGCAACTTCGAATGCTCCGCGGTCGTGCGTTCGCAGCCGCGGTTTTCGGCGCGGCATAATCGCATCATGCGCGTGGGCGGCAGCGCAGTTCAGCCGTCGGACGAATGTGAAGCGACCATTGCATTGAGCAATGACGGCAGTGCCACGGCTACCGACGCGCGCCTGCATTTGCTGCTGGATCCCGCGCTGGACGAAGTGCGGGTGTTCGATAAAACCGTGCGGCTGCAAATGGATCGCGACGAAGTCGACCTAGGGAAGATCGATCCGTATACGTCGCGCCGGTTGACGGTTCGCGCGCGTGTGCGCACGCCGTACGCCAATCGCAGTGATATCCGGTTGGGGGCTTCGATGCACGCGCGTGAAGCCGGCGAAGTCGTGCTGGGCGAAGCCAACTGGCGCGTCGAGTCGCATCCGGCATTTTCTTCGGAAACCTCGCACCTGCAGCTCGCGCAGGACGACGTGTTCCGTCCGAATCAGCTCGTGGAAATTCACGTGCGATTGCGCAACGAGGGCACCGACATCGCCAACAACGTGCGGCTGCGCTTGTACGTGTCGCCCGAAGCGCGCCTGGAGAGCGTCGAAGGCGCGACTCGCGAGCGTTCCGCCCTATTGTTCGGCGAGATTCGTCCGGGCGGTACGGTCGAGGCGAAGCTCGGCATCCGTTTATTGCGCAGCCTGGCCAAGGCGTACCCGGTTACGATCGAATCCGTGCTGACGGCCGACGCGATGCTGCCGGTGCAACTGACGGGGCTGACGATCGTTACGACCGCCGAACCGAATTTCTCCATCGGCACGCTGCACAGCGAACCCGCCGACGTGGCCGATGCCGGCGACGAAGTCGAATTCGTGCTGCACGTGCGCAACGGTGGCGACGGGCCGGCGCGGCGCGTCCGGATCTCGGTCGACTCGCTCAACGAGCTGATTTACGTTCCGAACAGCACGACGGTGAACGAGCTGCCCGTGCGCGACGTCGGCGCGCAGTCGCCGTTAACCAGCGAGCAAGGCATCATCTTGAGTGACGTCGACCCGGGCGTGGAAGCCGCGATCACGTGGCGCGAGGTCGTGCACAATGGTCTTGCATCCGGCGAAACGATCGTACGCTTAGCGCGTCTGGCGTACGACGGAGAGCGCGTGGACGAAATCACCGCGCCCGAATTGAAAGTACGCTGCTCGCCGGCGTTTGCCAATGCGATCGCCGGGCTGCCCTTCGGATTGGACGGTATGCTGGGTCCGGCGTTCTCCGGCGGCCAACGCGCCCTGCCCGATGTCGGCGATCGTTTCGTGCAGTTGCCGCCCGCCATGCCGGTGGGTCGCGTTGAAGGCGCGGCTATGTCGGTTCTCTCGCTCGCATCCAGCGGCAACGGACATATCGGCGACGACGGTGAGTCGCAAATAATCGAAACCGTCACGGCATTCGATAGCGAACGTTTAACGCGGACGCTGAAGTTTCTGGCGGAGGCGCGCTTTGGCGGCTTGGCGACGCACCTGTTTGCATTGCGTGCATTTTTCCCCGATGAGGCCGGACCGGCAGCCGAAGCTGCGTTGCAAGAAGTGCGCGGCACGCTGCATGAAACGCTCGATCGCCTCTTCATCAAACTGCGGCTGCCGCACTACGTTATCGCGCCGCGCGATCTCGAGAATGCCGCGACGCGCGCCGGGGTTGTGACCTTACTGGCGGCTCTGCAGCCGGGGCAAGCGACGTTGACCAACGACGCGGCGGTGATGCGCGGCGCGTGTGACGCCGCCGAGTTGCGTGCGCTGGCCGATCGCCTGGAAGACGCGCCGCTCGCGACGGCTTTGCCGTGGGCCGCACTTGCGCGGCTGCTTCCCAGTGAGTCTGAGGCCGAAGTGAATTACCGGCGCATGTTGATCACGTCGCTCGACGATTTAGCCGGCGTCGACGAGACGGCGTTCATCGACGCGCTGCAGCGGCGTCCGTATCCGGTGCTCGATGCAGCACTCGACGTCGTTCGCGCGCAGCTCTCCATCCGCGTATGAATACGCTCGTCATCATTCTGCTCGCGATCGTTGCGGTTGCGGTTTGCGTTGGCGTATACGCGTGGCTTTCGCCAACGAAAGAAGAGATCGAAGAGCCGCAGCCTCCGCCGAACGAGCCGTGGAAGCCGGACACGGCTTGGACTACGCAAGCCGGTGAAGAGTTTGCAACGCTCTCCGAAGCCGCGCGCTGCGATTTAGTTTTTGCTGTTGCCGATCTGCACGACGAACGCGCGGACGGTTTGCTCGTGCACGCACTGGACGATCCGTCCGAACCGGTCGCGCTCGCGGCCGCGCACGTGCTCGAAAAACGCGGCGCATCCGATCGCGTTCGCGCGCACGTCAAACGCCATCCCGGCGCGCGTGCCGAGCGAATCGAAGAAACGCTCAGTTTCTTACAATAAGCTCACCACGTGCCGGTTCTCACGGACACTTGACGGGCACGTCCTGTGCCCGCCTGCGCTCCTGAATTCAGACCGCTCTCGCCATCCATGGCTTCGCGGCGAATTCAGAGCCGTGCGAACCGGCCTATTGTAAGCCTTATTGCAACGAGAGTTAGGGTTTTTTGTGGAAGTATTGGAGCATGATCGCGCGCGCGATCGGCGCGGCGACTTGCGCGCCGTAGCCGCCGGAGCGGTCGACAAAGACCGCCATCGCGATTTGCGCATGTTTCGCGGGCGCGTAGGCCACGAACCACGTCGTGTTCGGGCCGGCTCCTCCGGCGGTTTCCGCCGTGCCAGTTTTTCCGCCGAACTGAAAGCCGGGAATTGCAAGACCGTATGCGGTGCCGCCCGGATCGGTCACCTCGTCCATGCCTTGCCGGACGGCCTTTAGCGCTTCTTGGGTGACGGGCACCTGACGAATGATCTGCGGACCGAAGCGTTTGACGATGTGCCCGCCGGGATCGCGGATCTCTGCGACCACGCGCGGATGATAGAGCGTTCCGCCGTTGACCACCGCCGATTCGATGTTTGCCATTTGCAGCGGCGTGGCTTGCATCGCGCCTTGCCCGATGGCCAAGCTGCAAACGTCCGAAGGCTCGAGCGGAAGGCCGGAGCTTTTCAGCATGGAGGCGTTCGTCGGCCAATTTCCTTCGAATTCGCCGGGAAGATCGATGCCCGATCGCGCTGAGAGACCGTAGGCCAGCGCGTACTTGCGCAAGCGCGCGTTCCCCAATCGCCAGCCCATTTGGAAGAAATAGCCGTCGGACGAAGCTGCGAGCGCGCGCACGAATGCCGTTGGACCCAAACCGCCGGCGGCGAGATCTTGAAACAACGCACCGTAGCAATTCCACGCGCCGCTGTCATACACGATTTCATTCACTTTGACGACGCCGGCCGTGAGTGCGGCCGATCCCGTCACCATCTTGAACGTCGAACCGGTCGGCGTTCCGGCGCTGATCGCCCGGTTGAAGAGCGGCTGCGAACTGTCGGTGAGGTAAAACACGAGCTTTTTATAGTCGTTCGAAGCAAACGCGTTCGGATCGAAACTCGGGTAACTGGCGATAGCCCGGATTGCGCCCGTCCAGGGATCTTCGACGACGACCGCACCGCCGACGCCGGAACGGCTGCCGGCCCAGGACGCAATGCCGTTCGCGAGCGCTTGTTCGACGATGTGCTGCAGGCGCCAATCAATGTTTAATACGAGCGTGTCTCCCGCAACGGGCTGCTTCTTCGGAAGCTTGATGCCCGGCACGACTTGACTCTGGGCGTCGACGACCACGCGTTCGCCGCCGGGTTCACCGCGCAGATAGCGATCGTAAGTATATTCGAGTCCGTCTTTGCCGATGACGTCGTTCGGCGAATAGCCGAGGTGGCGCAGCTGTTTATATTCGTCTTCGGTGATTTGACCCACGTAGCCGACGAACGCGGACCCTTGCGCGCCGTACGGATAGTCTCGAACGGCTTGCGCTTCGACATCAACGCCTGGAAGGTCGACCAGCAATTCCGTCAGTTTGACGACCTGCGGCACCGACAAGTCGCTTGCTAAAATCACCGGGCCGTACGGTTCGTTCACTTCGAGTTCGTTAAAGTTGTTGTAACGGACGCCGTGATGGTGCAGCAATCGATCCTGCAGCGTCGCGACCGGTATGCCGATCGCTTGCGAGACGACCTTCAGTTCGGCCGGCAGATCGTTCAGCTCCGAGGGGATGACCGCCGCGACGAAGGACGGCCGGCTGCGCACGATCGGCGTCCCGCTCCGGTCGACGATCGCACCGCGCGGCGCGGCTACGGGAATGAGGCGGATTTGGTTTTCTTGCGCCGCCGCGCGAAACGCGTCGCCCTGAACGATCTGCACTTGGATTAGGCGGACGAGTAATCCGAGGAGCGCGAGGGCAGTAACGAACGCGAAGATGACGATCCGCCACGTGGATCGTTCCCACACCGGTTTTCGGCGGTACGGATTCATGCCGTCTTCCGGCGCTCGACGACGCGGGCTGCAAGCATGAGCGCGGTCACGAGGATCACATTCATCAACGCCTCCCACAACGCTTGGTGAACGTGGGCGCTCGCGTATCCCTTAGGATAGCCTTCCAACGACATGACGATCCAAAAAAGCAGGCGCCGGAAAAGCGTCGCGACCGCAACCGCTGCCGCGACGACCGGAATCGAATCGGCAAAAAAACCTTGCGAGAGCGAGCTGACCAGCAGCGCCGCGGCGGTCGTAGCGATCGTCCAGCCGCCGCCCGTGCCGGCGCCAGTCAGCCCGCCACCGAGCATATCTTCGCACGCGCCGGCGATCAGTCCGTAAAGAACGGCGCGCCGCGCGTCCGTGCGCAGCGCATACCACACGACGGAGACGAGCACAAGGCTCGGCTCGGCATGGCGCCACGCGGCATAGTGCATGAGCTCGATCTGCGCGACCAAAGCGATCGCTAGGAATATCGCGGCTTGCCACCACCGGGGACCCGCGTAGGGGGTTTCTTGAGCTTTACCCGAGTTGAACAGGCGCATCCGAACTGCGCGCTATGTTTTGTCTAGCGAGCCCGTTGCCGGCCAGGCTTTGTAACAATGCACTCAAAGCCGGGGCGGTAACGGGCGAGCGTATTACTTCGGAAGAACGACAACGCGATCGAGCGTCGAGAAATCGACCGCCGGTTTGACGATTGCTGTTTGATACAGCGCCGAATCGCGTTCGATCTTCACGATCGATCCCAGCAGCGCGCCGGAGTGAAACGAGCGCGCTTCAGCCGTGACGACTTTGTCGCCCACGCGGAGCTGCGCATCTTGCGATACGTATTCGAGACGCACCGAGTCGGCGTTACCGCGCGCGATGCCCCAATACCGTCCGCGCTGAACGAGTGCAGGTATCGTGCTCGTAAAATCCGTTATGAGCGCGACTTGACTGGTAAACGGCGATGCTTCGATCACCCGCCCGATCACGCCGGGCCCGGCCAACACGCCGTCGTCGCGTGCGACCCCGCTATGCGTACCCTTGTCGATCGTCACGCTTGCAATTCCGCCTTCGGGCGGATAACCGATCACCCGCGCTTCGATCGCACCGGCGTAGCTTTGCAGGTGGGGCTGGATCGCCAACTGACCGCTATAGGCGGCCAGCAGTTCGTGCAACCTTGCGTTCTCCCGCTCAAGCTGCAGATTTTGAGAATTTAGCGCCGCGTTTTGGGCCCGCAGAGCCGGAAGACTTAGGGCGGTGCGGCCGCCGGAACGGACCGCCCCCACCGCGGTGGAAGCGCCTTCTTCGACGCCGATGCCGACCGTCGTCGCGATGGTTGTCAGCGGACTGGACGTGCCGGTGCGGGCAGCCGTAACCTGCAGCAGCGCCACCAGCGCAGCAGCGATGATGATGCCGAGAACGGCAAAAAGTCTGCGTTCGTCCCGGTAGGTGAAGATAGCTGAAAGACCCTCCGGCTAAGTAGGGGCTGCTATTTCGTTATCGGCAAGATAAATCCCAACTGCCCGAGCGTTCGCACGAATCGCCCGAGCGGAAAGCCCATGACGGTGTAAAAATCGCCTTCGATCCGCTCGACCAAAGCGGCTCCGCGCCCCTGAATTCCGTATGCCCCGGCCTTATCGAGCGAATCGCCGCTTGCCACGTACGCGTCGATTTCAGCGGCTCCGAGCGGAAAAAAGAACACGCGCGTGCTTTCGCATTCAACCGTGACCATGCCGCGCGCGGAGATCGCAAACGCCGTATGAACGACGTGGCTGCGGCCCCCCAGCTTGTTCAGCATGCGGCGCGCGTCGGCCGCGTCGCGGGGCTTGTTGTACGCGACGCCGTCGAGATCGACAACGGTGTCGGCGGCCACGACGAGGTCGTGCGGAAAACGCATCGACACGTCTTTGCATTTGTGGCGCGCGTGTTCGATGGCGAGCTCGCGCGGCGCAAGTTCGGCGCGATCGGGTTCGTGGTAGCTGCTTGGCACGACGAGCACGTCCAGGTCCAGCGATCGCAATAGTTCCAAACGCCGCGGCGACGCGCTGGCCAAAACGATCTTAACGGTAGATCTTTCCTCCGGCTTGGATGTAACCGCCGATGTGACGCAGGCGCGGATCGTGGTGCGTCCAATGGATGACGCCGTCATTGCATTCGTACCGGCCTTGCAATGTCACCACCTCGCCTTTTGAAAGCGGAATGGGGCCGGTAATGGTGGCGTTGTCTTCAACGCGGATGGACATCGCTTTGCTGCGCAAGAGAAAACCTTCGTGCGTTCCGGTGCGCGACGAATATGTTCCGAGCAAACGCTCGACAGTACCGCTTGCGACGACTTCTACCGCCGACGCTCCGCGCGCACAGCTTGCCATGGCCTGTTCCACCGTTCCTGGGCCGCCGGCGCAACCGGTCAGCGCCGCGAGCACTAGCGGAAAAAGTTTACGGCTCATCGGACACTGCGTATATCTTGTTGGCGGTGATGTATTCCCAAACCGGTTCGGGCACCAAGTATCGCGCCGACCGGCCTTGCGCCAGCAGCGTGCGTATCAGCGTCGCGCTTTCGGGCATCTCCGGGAGGTTGAGCGTTTTGATGCGCGAGCGCAGCGCCGACGGCACGGCGGAAACGACGCGCGAAAGCGTGTCGGCGGCGATTCCCGCGCGCGGCGCGATCACGAAAGCCTCCAGGGATTCGAGCACTTCCTCAAACCTGACCCACGAGCTTTCGGCCAGCGAATCCGCGCCCGTCACGAATATCAGGCTGTCATCGGGGTAGCGCTCGTGCAACCGGGGCAGCAGATCGGCTGTGTATCCGGTCGCGCCGGGCTGAAGATCGCTTTCATCGAGCGCGAAGTGCTCGTTCGAGGCGATCGCGAGCTTCAGCATCTCGCTGCGCTGCGCGGCTGAAGCGGCCGGCTTCTCGCGATAATGGACGTTATTGGTCGGCACGAACAGCACGCGATCGAGCCCTTCGAGCCGCCGCGCCGACTCCGCGATAAACAGATGCAGGTTGTGGACAGGATCGAACGTCCCACCGAATATACCTAGACGCACGCTGTTATCCATCGCTGGCGCAGGCGCACAGCGCCGGAGTCCTGAGTTTGTCGAAGGGCGAGTCGAAGGATCATGAATAAGTGAATTCGTATGGGCCGATGCGCACCGTGTCTCCTTCGGCCGCCCCCAGCTCGCGCAGTTTTTTCTCGACCCCCATCTTGGCGAGGATCTGCTCGAACCGCGCCAGCCCTTCGTCGGAATCAAAGTCGGTCATGGCGGCGAGCCTTTCCACCCGCTCGCCCGCGATAATGAATGTTCCGTCTTCCTTTTTAATAGAGAACGGTTCGGTGGGCCGCAGATTGATGACCGCGGCGTCGGCCGGTGCGACGTCGGGCAAGTCGGATGTTGCTATGGCGCGTGCAGCGGCGTACATCAATTCTTGCACGCCTTCGCGCGTCGGCGCGCTGATGCCGTAAATGTGCGGAAACTGGTCGCGCAGTTCGCGCAGCCGTTCGCGCGCGGTCGGAAGGTCGAGTTTGGAAACCGCCAGCAGCACCGGCTTTTCGACGAGCCGCTCGTTCCAGGCGCGCAATTCGTTTTCGATCGTCGCTTTGTCCGCCAAGATCTCCTCGAGGTCTTTCGCGCCGTCCAACAGGTGAATCAGCACGCGCGTGCGCTCGACGTGGCGCAGGAATTGGTCGCCCAGTCCGGCGCCCGCATGCGCACCTTCGATCAGTCCGGGAACGTCGACCATGACGAACGATTCCTCGTCGGAGATTCTGACCACCCCGAGTTGCGGTTCGAGCGTCGTGAACGGATAGTCCGCAATTTTCGGACGCGCCGCGGAGACAGCCGAAAGCAGCGTGGACTTTCCGGCGTTTGGAACGCCGATGATGCCGCAATCGGCGAGCAGGCGCAATTCCAAACGCAGCGTGCAGCGCTCGCCGGGTTCGCCCTTTTCCGCAAAACGCGGAGCTTGCCGCGTGCTGGTGGCGAAATGTTGATTGCCGAGCCCGCCGCGACCGCCGCGCGCGATCAGCATGCGCTCTCCGGGTTGACTCAAGTCGGCGAAGAAATGTTCCGGCTCGTCCTCGAGCGCGCGATAGATGAGCGTCCCGGCCGGAACCGCAATAACGAGATCGTCGCCGCTGCGCCCGGACTTATTCGAGGTGCCGCCCGCCTTGCCGGAATCGGCCGAAAACTGCCGCTTAAAACGAAACTCCACCAGCGTGGAGAGCTCCGGGGACGCTTCGAGGTAGACGCTGCCGCCGTGGCCGCCGTCGCCGCCCGCCGGTCCGCCCTTGGGAATGAATTTCTCGCGCCGCCATGCCAC
>Ga0102924_1000080_pt1 | contig 110273 bp, 93 predicted proteins | sample PaiPotPPM11metaG_FD_80116 | JGI IMG/M metagenome (GOLD analysis project Ga0102924, IMG submission 80116) | Iron sulfur acid spring bacterial and archeal communities from Banff, Canada, to study Microbial Dark Matter (Phase II) - Paint Pots PPM... ...
TCCCCGAATTTCCCCGAATTTCCCCGAATTTCCCCCCAGTTAATATGGTGCCGACAAGGATGGGCCAGACCCCCCAGAAAATGCCGGCCAAGGCTGGCGCAGGAAGCCCCACATCTCAGAAAATGAGATGTGGGGACTGCCCAAATCAGGGTTGTCATTGCTGCCGTTCGACGCTGGAGCCGTGCTGGATGGGGGCGGCGCGGTAGGTGTGAATCTCGCCGCTGCCGGTTATGCCCAGGCCGCTGATTTCTCCGTGGTTGTTGATGGCGCAAGCGGTGATCAGATACAGCGGGGGATTGGCCTGAACCAGCGTGTTTAGATCGGTCAGGACGCCGTTGTTCCAGACAACGGCCCGCGAGTCGCCGTTGGTATCGATGACGGACAATCCGGCGATTACGCCCTGATCGTTGATGCTGATGGCGGCGCTGCCAATATCGCCAGGATAGGTACCCAGGTCCTGCATGCCCGTGGCCTTGGTCCAGAGGAAGCCGTGGGACGTGGTGTCACCGGCGAGATCGGAAAGACCGACTACCTGACCTCCGTTGTTAATGAAAACGGCCATGTTTCCGTACGATCCGCCCAAGCTGCCCAGATCAACCATCTTGCCGCTGTCCCACAACAGCGCGTGCGTGGGCAGGAGGTAGAACAGCCAAATCGGATTGAGTGTGGTGCACGTACCGGATGTTCCGACGATCTGTCCGGAATTGTTGATCGTGAAAGCGACACCCTCCGTATCACCCTTTGGGATGTGAAGCGGAATTGGCCTTCCGTCCTTCCACGCCACGGGCAGAAACTGGAATTTTTGCGGAGCAGGGCAGGTTGAATCAACGATCGTGTTCTCGGCGTAGCCAACCGTAGTTCCCCAGCGGTTGATTCGATTGGCTACTCCGTTGTTGCCTCCCAGTGTGGCCAGGGGATTCAACACATTGTTCTGCCATAGGAACGGCTGACAAGTAAGGTGGCTGCCGAAGCCGCAGAAGTCTTCTCCGTTGGGATCGGAAGCAGAGGTTTCCGCTTGGCCGACGGCGAGGCCTGCGTTATTCAGTCCGTTTGCCAGGCTGTTTGATCCGCCTAAGGTCCCGAGGTCGTTGATTTGTCCCTTGGACGACCAGAGAACCGCATGCTGGTCGTTGCTGGAGAGGGTGGAGGAACCGGCTATCACGCCGCTCGCGTTGATGGTGATCGGTTGGCTGAAGTTGCCGCCAGACAAGGTGCCGAGATCGGTGACTGTGTACTTGGTTGGGAGGGTAGGTTGCCGGGATGACGTGTCTTGAGCGACAGCGGTGAGTGTCATCGCCAGCGCCGCCAATAACCACGCCGAAAGGGACAGCAGAGATTGAGATTTCATATGGCCTCCTAAGTCTTGTCCGCGTATATGCGGTTGATCTTTGAGCTGGTTTCGCTCTCGATTAAATAGGCGTACTGTGGGGCGCGGAACTATCATCCGGAAATATCTTTTCTTTGAAGGGCCGGCTGGGCAGGGGTATGATTCACCGGAGTGTGGGGCATGGGGAACTCAGGGCAGCCGGTGAAGCGTGAGGGGCAGGGGCCGGATCCTGCGGCAGTAAGCGGATTACTGCGAGCCTGGGGCGACGGAGATCGAGCCGCGCTCGATCGGCTGACCCCCATCGTGTATGACGAACTCCGGCGACTCGCGAGGCACTACATGAGAGGCGAACGCCCCGGTCACAGCCTGCAGACGACGGCGTTGGTGAATGAGGCCTACATGCGCCTGGTGGATTACAAGAACATGCAGTGGCAGAATCGGGCCCATTTTTTCGCGGTAGCGTCGCAGCTGATGAGGCGCATTCTGGTGGATCATGCGCGGCGTCACAATCTGAAACGCGGAGGCGGGGTGCAACACGTTTCTTTGGAAGAGACGGCTATGGTGGGCGACGATCGAGCCGCGGACCTGGTGGCACTCGATGACGCGATGGACGCGCTGGCGCGGATCGATGCCCGCAAAGTGCGGGTCGTCGAGATGCGTTTCTTCGGCGGACTCAGCGTGGAAGAGACGGCGGAGGTGCTGAAGGTCTCGCCCGTGACCGTGATGCGCGACTGGAGCACGGCCAAGGCCTGGCTCTACCGCGAACTGACCGGAGGGGCCGGCGATGGACTCTGAGCGGTGGAAACAAATCGATCGCCTGCTGCAATCGGTGCTGGAGCGTCCACTCGAAGAGCGCGAGGCGTTTCTGCGGAACGCCTGCGCGGCGGACGGACAACTGGAGCGCGAGGTACGCTCGCTGCTGAGAGCACAGCAGCAGGCTGGAAGCTTTCTGGAAAGGCCCGCTATGGAAGTGGCCGCGCGGGCTCTCGGGCAACCACAGAGCAAAGAAGCGCACGCCAGTCCAGACTTTCAAAGCGGCCGGACCATATCCCATTACCGCATCGTCACGAAACTAGGTGGCGGAGGAATGGGTGTCGTCTACAAAGCGGAAGACGTGAAGCTGGGCCGGTTCGTGGCCCTCAAGTTCCTGCCCGACGATGTGGCCGAAGACTCCCACGCACTGGCGCGCTTTCAGCGTGAAGCCAAGGCTGCCTCGGCTCTGAACCATCCCAACATTTGCACCATCCACGAAATTGACGAGCAGCAGGGCGAAGCCTTCATCGCCATGGAGTTTCTGGACGGCATGACTCTTAAACACGGCATTGACGGCCGTCCCATGGAAACCGAGTCGATTCTGTCGCTGGGCATCGAAATCGCCGACGCGCTCGAGGCCGCACATGCGGCTGGCATCGTTCACCGCGATATAAAGCCTGCCAATATTTTCGTCACTCGGCGCGGCCACGCCAAGATTCTCGACTTTGGGCTGGCCAAAGTCACTCTCAAGCCCGAGAACTTTGTCCTGGGCGCACCCACCGTCGACTCGGAGCAACATCTCACCAGCCCCGGATCTGCGCTGGGCACGGTCGCTTACATGTCGCCAGAGCAGGCGCGGGCCAAGGAACTCGATGCGCGAAGTGATCTGTTCTCGTTCGGAACTGTCCTCTATGAGATGGCTACGGGCCAATTGCCCTTCCGCGGAGAAAGTTCTGCGGCGATCTTCAACGCGATTCTCGAACGCGCGCCAGTTCCCGCCATCCGCCTGAACCCTGACCTGCCGCCGAAACTGGAAGACATCATTAACAAGGCGCTGGAGAAGGACCGGAACCTGCGATACCAGAGTGCAGCTGATATTCGGACGGATCTGCAACGCCTGAAGCGAGATTCCGAGTCGGGCCGTACCGTTATCGCCGCCGGCGAGGCCGAACTGAAGGCCGCCGCAAAATCCGCCGGGTTTCGATGGGGCAAAGTCGCTGGCGCGGCCACACTGGTCATTGGTCTAGCCGTGGGCGGTTGGTTGTTTTTCTCCCTCAGGCCCCGAGCGCTGACTGACAAAGACACTATAGTTCTCGCCGATTTCGACAACCAGACGGCCGACCGGGTATTCGATGACGCCCTGAAGCAGGCCTTGCGCGTGCAGTTGGAGCAATCTCCATTCTTGAATGTTGTTTCCGACCAGGATGTGAGCCAGGAGCTTGCCTTAATGGGGCGCTCATTGGGGCAACCCCTGACTGCGGAGGTTGCACGCGATCTTTGCCAGCGCATCGGGAGCAGTGCGGTTTTAGCCGGATCGATTGCCAGCCTGGGCACCCACTACGTCATAGGTCTCAATGCTTTCAACTGCCACACGGGAAAAGGGCTGGGCAACGAGCAAGAAGAAGCAGACAGCCGCGAACACGTCATGAAGGCTCTGGGCAGCGCGGCGACGAGAATTCGAGGGAAGTTGGGTGAATCGCTGGCGTCGGTGCAGAAATACGACACGCCAATTGAGCAGGCAACGACGCCTTCGCCCGAAGCCTTCCAAGCCTACAGCCTGGGCCGCAGAGCCAGTTTGGACAGCGAGTGGGCGGCGGCGGTGCCATTCTTCGAGAGAGCCGTGCGGCTCGATCCAAGTTTCGCGATGGCCTATGCCAGGCTTGGGACATGCTATACGAATCTTGGAGAGACGACGTTAGGAGCGCAGAACACTGCGAAGGCTTACCAGTTGCGCGCGAGGGTGAGTGAACCAGAGAAGTGGTATATCGAGTCTCATTACTATGAGAATGTCACCGGCGATGAGGAAAATGCGCGCAAAGTTTATGAGCTTTGGGCACAGACTTATCCTCGCGATTTTCGCCCCATGCCCCCGCTAAATGGGATCTACGCCAGGCTGGGGCAATATGACCAAGCCCTGGCCGCCGCGCGGGACGCCCTTCGCCTCCACCCGGCAAGCGGCATGAACCATGCCAATGTCGTGTTTTCGTATCTGGCTCTCAATCGCATCGAGGAGGCTCGAGCCGCGGCGGAAGTAGCGCTGGCGAAGAACTACGATTCCTGGAGTCTGCACGACGCCCTGTATTGGCTTGCCTTCTTGCGGAGCGACGCGGCAGGAATGAAACAGCAGGTGGCTTGGAGCGCGGGCAAGCCCGGGGTCGAAAATGTCTTCCTTGTCGACAGCGCCGACACCAGTGCCTACGCCGGGCGTGTCGCGGAGGCCAGGGAGCTATCCCGGCAGGCAGCGGCTTCGGCAAACCGGGCCGGTGAAAAAGAGGTTGCTGCAGACCACGAGGCCAACGCGGCGCTGAGGGAAGCCCTGGTCGGCAATTTCGAACAAGCTCGGCAGCAAGCGGTAACCGCACTTGCACATTCCACTGGACACGACGTGCAATTTGAAGTGGGCCTCGCTCTGGCTATGGCTGGAGACGAGGACAAGGCTGACAGACTCGCAAATGATCTGGCAAACCGCTTCCCCGAGAACACCGCCGTGCAGTTTGACTACTTGCCCACGATCCGTGCTCAAGTGGCCTTGAGTCGCAACGATTGTTCCAAGGCTCTCGATGCTCTTCAGGCTGCAGCGCCCTACGAGATGGGAATGATGGCCCGGATGTATCCAATCTACGTGCGTGGGGAAGCCTACCTGGCAGCGCACCGGGGCCACGAAGCTGCCGCTGAGTTTCAGAAAATTCTCGACCATCGTGGAATTGTGTTGAACTCACCGGTCAACGGTGCTCTTGCCCATCTTCAACTCGGTCGCGCTTACGCCATGCAGGGCGACACTGCGAGGGCCCGCGCAGCCTATCAAGACTTCCTCACGCTTTGGAAAGACGCCGATCCCGATATTCCCGTCCTCAAACAAGCCCAAGCAGAGTATGCGAAGTTCAAATGGTAGCGCCCTCGAGCGACCAACGATCATGCGGTCTTACTGACGATCCTACCAAGGTAATTTGGTTTGTTTCTGGTTTGTCGGTCAACCGGAAGGCCGGTGGCTGAGGCTCTTGATCTTGCAGCTACAGCGGGGCGCCCTCTGGGGGAACGGTATAAGCAGAAACCATTGTCGACAAAGATGGGCCAGCTACCCGAACTGAGCCCGAACCTCAGATCGACAATTTTGTGCAGGCGTCAGACACGATTGGAAGATGGCCAGCTGCTACTGCAACTTTGCGTACTCCGCCTTAGCCTGCTTCAAGATGGGGATGTTGGGATCGGCGTCCATCCAGGTGGCAAAGAATTCGTCGTAGGCCTTGCGGCCTTTCTGGCGGTCACCCTGCAGGGCATAGGCTCTCCCCAGGCCGAGCCGAGCAAGCGGCGCATACACTTGCCACCAACCCGCTCCACGATTATCGAGGAGCTTCTGAAACTGGGCGGCGGCCTGGGCAGGCTCCTTGGCAGCCAGATAGGCTTGCCCGAGACGGTAAGGCACGTCTAGCGTGAAATCGGCTGCGTCGGCTGGCGCGAGCAAATCCGGGGCACGGGCAGGGTTTCCCCGCTGGCGTTCCATAATGGAATGAATCAACGGCAAATGAACTTTCTGCTCGATGGTATCTTCGGGAGCGATTCGGTTCAGTTTTGCCGCCAGTGCTTCCGCCCGAGTCAAATCGCCGGCGTCCGCAAGTGCTTCGGCACAGCGCCACAGTTCGACCGGGCTGTGGTCGTCCCCTTCTTCGGAATGGCGACAGAGGCTGCGAGCCAAATCGTAGTTTCCCAGAAACGATTCGAGCTGGGCACGCGTGGCAAGTTCGTCGGCGGCGTTTTGCTTCTGGCCGCCGCGAGTCTCGAGGTTCACGGCGGTTTCACTCAGCGAGCGGAACTTCTTCAGGTCTCCGCGAAGGTATGCGAACTGCATCTGCAATTGCAGCCAGCCGATATCATCGGGCGCAGCTTCGCGGGCAAGCCGGTCCATCGTGGCCGTATCGTTCTCGATGAAGGCGATGCGGTAGAGCATGTCGACCTGATAGGAGAAGAGAGAGCCTTTTTTCTGCCATTGGTTGAGTAATTCCCTGGCCTCGTCAAAGCGGCCGAGAGACATGAGGGTTTGACTCTTGTTCGAGTAGATAAAAGCGGAGGGTTCCGGCGAATGGTCGATGGTCCAGTTGAACTGCTGCAGGGCCTCTTGCTGTCTGCCCAGCAGCGCGTAATTGATCCCCAAGAGGTTGGCCGCATTGAGGCTCCGCGGATAGACCTGCTGGTACAAAATGAGTACTGAATTTTCCTTCTCGAGGTTACCGGTTATGTTCCAATAGTAAGTGGCCGTAGCCAGAAAATTTTCCTCTTGCGTGAGGCGTTTGTCCTTGAGTTGGAAGGCGCGGGCAAAATTCTTCCGTGAAGCCTCCTCGTCGCCGACCCCGTGATAGGAGCTGCCGAGCATCACATACGCCGAGCAGAACTGCGGGTCGAGCTCGACAGCCCGTTCAAAAAAGAGAATGGCTTCGCGGATCTTGCCCGAACGATTGCGCATCAGGCCCGTCTGGTAGGCTTGCAGCGCCTCAAGGGAACTGGTGGTTGCGAGATCCAGAGGCGCGTTGTACTTTTCGAGAGAGCTCAGACTTTCGCCGAGCCTCCTTCTCAACTGCGTGCCTGCCCTGCCTAGCGCGGCGATCACTTGATCCTTACTGTCCGCCTCTTCCTGGCGTCGCGCGATGGACTTTTGAGTCCGGGCGTCTATCGCTTCCAAACTGATCAGGTATTTGTTCCCGAGGGCAGCAACCTCCGGCACCACCACGGCTTTGAGCCCCTGGCGTTTGCAGATTTCGATACCGAGTTCCTCGGTAACACGCTCATCGGGCTCATGGCGCATGGTGCGCAGTGTTTGGCGGACTGCGGCCTCGGACAGGAGGCTCAAGAAAGGAGACTCGCTAAGTTTGACTTGGAGTGCTTTGTCCAAGTTGTCGAATATCGGGTCCCCCGTTTTGTTGACGAAACTGGCGAGGAGAATCACGTCTGTCTGGTTGAGTACGGGGCGCGCGGCTAACGCCCGCCAGGCAGCAATGGCCGCGACAACGATGAGCAACGCTGCGCCGCCTGCAAAGACGGCCAAGCGGCGCCGGTTCGCCGCCGCAGAGGCGGGCCGGGAGGAGGGGATGGGTGGGACGTTTTCGGCCACAGCCGGTGCAGGTACGTCGCCATTTTCGACCTGAGCAATGAAGCGATAGCCCCGGCGGGGCAGGGTCTCAATATAACGAGGTTCATCGGCCGAATCACTGAGCGCGTCGCGGAGCTTTTTGACGGCGCTGTTCAGGCCGGTATCGAAGTCGACAAAAGTGTCGCTGCGCCAGAGTTTCTGGCGAAGCTCTTCGCGGGTAACGAGCTCCCCCGGATGCTCCAGCAAAAGCGACAGTACCTGGAAGGGCTGGTAATGAAGCTTGAGACGGATGCCGTACTTGTAGACTTCGCCCGCACGCAAGTCCACTTCGAAGGCACCGAAGCGCATCCTGCGGGTTTGGGCAGGGGCTCCCATAGCGGTTCCAAAGGTGCGGGGTAGTCTATCACGAATTGGCAAAGGCCGAAGGAATATGGCGGGGATCCATACAACTCCTTTTAATTCAAAGAGCTGCGCGATCATAACTAAAACAGACACAGACCATATGGCGCCCATTGCGCGTCCAGCAACTTCGGGCCAATGTCGCGGGGCGGAGGCTTGCCGTTTTGTACGAACGACGGACCATGACCGAGGTAGGATGCAAAATTCGCGGACGCCAGAGACACGGACTCTGTTTGATCCGACAGAGAAAGGAGAATCAAAAATGAGCAAGTTTGGAAAGTATTTTCTTCTGGTGACAGGTTTCGTGATGCTCGCGACTCTTGCACGCATTCCAGGCGCTGTCGTCAACGTTCATGCCCACGATCAGCTCTGTAGCGTTGCCAGCCTCCGGGGGACCTATGCCTACCTTAGGACGGGCGTGAACAGTGCCTTAGGTGGCCCTGTCGCCGAGATGGGCCTCGACGTCTTTGACGGAGAAGGCACGCGCGGCATCATTCGCGCGACCGGAAGCAGCCTTGATGGAAACTACGACTGGACTGATTTCTCGTGGCCGAATGGCAGATACACGGTCTATCCGGATTGTACCGGCTCGCTCTTCGCTGAGGACGGTACAAAAGCCAACATCATCGTCCTTGACAGGGGCAAGAGATTCTCCGTGCTCAGCGGGCTAAACCAGACGGGCAAGGTCGTCACGGGAGAGGCGACGAGGCTGGAGTAGAAAAGGGACCAGCAGTGCGCTGACTAAGTTTGGATACACACTTCTCCACAGCAAGGAAAGTCCGGCCTAGATAGACGAACGCAAGTCACAAACGCAAGGAAGAGGAGAGCACCATGATTTCCAAAACACTTGTCATCGCTCGAATGCTTGTTCTTGCCAGCTTCGCGCTCAGTACCGCTGCCTGGGCGGCGAGTTGTTCAAACGCCTCCCTGAGTGGCACCTACGGGTCTTTGGGCGAGGGCACGAACCCCGAGGGTCAGCTTGACGCCAACCTCTTCCAGTTCAAATTTGACCCATCCACAGGCAGGTTTACAGGAACGGATGAAACCGGGGCTTCTGTTACTGGAACATACGAAGTCGCTTCAAACTGCACCGTCACCGGTACGACCACGAAAGCCGGAAGCACTCACCCTTTCTCTGCTGTGGTCACTTCCGCCGGGCTGCAATCAGTTAGCGGAAACCCAGGTGCTACCAATGGAGGTTTTTGGGTGGCGCAAGGTTCCCCGACCTGCACCAATGCCGGAGTCGGGGGTAGGTTTGGGTTGGCAGTGAGGGGGAGCTTCCTCCCAGGGGCGCCGTTCACGGGCCCAGTGATCCTCATCGGAGAGTTGTCGTTAAGTGTGAACGCTTCTGGAGATGGAGTGATAAACGGACACATAGCGGGGAGCGAGAACGGCACGATTCTCACGTTCGCTGAGGAACCAGTCACAGGATCTTACGGGGTCGACGCGAACTGCAAGGGCACACTTACAATAACGCCGGAAGGCGAGGCCGCATTGAATTTCAGCTTCGTGATTGTCGGATGTGGGAATGAAATGCTTGCTATTGAGACAGACGCGGACACGGTTGTCACCGGCACGCTGGTGAAGGGCAATTAAGTAACGAAGACCGCATCTGTGCAAAGCGCTCACCTTACAACTTTCATCACTCGAGAGAGGGGCGAATCCATGGGCCATAGTCCTTTCATCAGTGCGACCCCACTGATTATGCGCAATGAGCACCGGATCGAAGTGTCGCCACAAACCCGTAGAAGCGCCGCCAAGAAAGGGGTGATGCTATGAACCGCAACTTCACAAGCATTCTCGCATTGATTCTGGTTTGTACGGTTTTCGGGTTTCTGACGGGTTGCGGCAGCAGCTCGAGTACGACGCCTCCGCCTCCTACCATCGCGATCACGGCGACGAGCGGATCGGGACAAACCGCAACCGTCGGTGAGGCATTTACCAACATGCTCGTAGCCACCGTAACCTCCAACGGAACAGCGGCCAGCGGAGTGACGGTTACGTTCACACCTGTCGCGGGATCAGCCGGTCAGAGCTGCACCCCCTCCGCCACCACTGTGGCCACCGCCTCCGATGGCACCGCATCGATCACCTGCACGGCAAACTCGGCGCCCGGCGGCTACGCAGTAACGGCCGCAGCGGCGGGAGCCACAGCAACGGCCAGCTTCAGCGAAAGCAACACAGCACAGAAGAAGGCTCCCATCGTGTTCGTGTTTTATGTGAATGGGCTGGAGGGCAACCCCAACTTCCCCCCGGGACTCGGGCCAGTTTACTACGCCGTCGCAGGCGCGGTGGGATTTGATTCAAGCGGAAACATCCTCGGCGGCGAACAGGACTATAACGACGGAAATGGCTTCACGTCACCGGGCGAACCCACGAACCCCGACGCAATCGACCCCGCCGGCAGTTCGATGACGGTGGATCCTACCACCGGCACGGGGACGCTCGTCCTTAATGTTTCGGCCAGCAACCCCAATGTTGGGGTGAAGGGCGTCGAGACCTTCGCCGTTCAGTTTATAAACGCAAATCATGCGCTGATCACGCAGTTTGATAAATCGGCAACTTCCAGCGGAAGCTTCGACCTGCAGACGGCAAGCAGTGGCGCCGGCGGCAATTTTGCCTTCACTCTCTCCGGGTTGGACACCACGAACGAATCCACGGTTGCGTATGGAGGCGTGTTCTCGAACACCAGCGGCAGCATCCACGGCACGTACGACGAAAATGATTTCGGGAAGGTGCTGATGGGGAATCCTCTCACCGCGACGGACAACGGCGTCGGAGCCGACGTGTACGGGCGGGGCAGCATCAGCGGATTCACGGATCCCAACGACGGCGATGCACCCATCTCGCTCGTCTACTACATCGTTGGTCCAGAAGTATTACGCATCATGGATGTTGACTTCAGCGATGCGTTGATAGGCTCAGCCTACGGCCAGGGCAGCGCCACTACCTTCGACAGCACGGTGCTGTCAAGGGACGTGTTCGGCATCCTGGACAACACGGAGGACGCTTTGTTTGCCGCAGCGGGGCAACTCGTTGCCGCCAATACCGCCATCGGAACGTTTAGCGCCACATTCACGGGCGAAGGCGATGATGACGAAGGGGGCACCGTCAAGGCCACAGGTACCCCGGGCGGAGTCGCAGGCAACTACTCCTTTTCGAGCACTGTGCTCGGTTATGGCAGCATGACCGGCATCACAGGGTTGGGATCCATTCACACGCTCGGGCTGTATGCGACGGATCCAAAACTAAACCTTCTGGATCCCAACAACACCACGGCGACCAACCTGGGAGCCGCGCTTGTTCTCAATCTGGATGGTTTCGCCCAGGGTACGGGAATTGTGGTTCCGCAGGGGACCATAGCGTCCGACGGATCCGATCTCAACCGCAGCTACGGCTTCGGGGCACAGGCCTATACCGTCGGCACCTGGCCCCCCGGGAACGTGGGCTGGGAGTATGACCTCGTCGGGCAAGGAACGTTTGCGTCGCTTGTTTTCACGACCGGGACGGGCGGGCCCCCCACTCCGGCAGATATCAGCGATCCGTTCGCGTTTTTCGTATCGGGCACGCCGGATGAGTATCAAGCCGTTCCGATCGCGGGGACTGCGGCCGCACCCGACGCCGCGGGGCGTTACACGTTCCTGTCGGCCACTCCCTTTGCCGTCGGTCCGGTCGGGGGCGCTGACGGTCCAACGAAAGACTTCGCTGTGGTCATGTACGAAGCTGGTCCGGGGCTGGTGTTCTCGATCGAGGAGGACACCTTCAGCGAATGGCTGGGGACCTTCCAGGAGCAGAGTGCCAGCCCGCTGAAGGCAATGCACGTGAAGAGAGGACGGGGAGTCAAGAGCCGAGCGAAACCGAAACGCTAACCAGTAAACCAAACAAGGATTCCGTGGTGCGCCAAAAAGGGAGGTTCCGGGCTAGCTAGCCGAAGGGAAGCAAACACAGGGGAGAGCGCCGTGATTCCCAAAACGTTTCGTATCGCTCGAATGTCGGGCAGAACCTCTCGTCGCGGTACGACCGATTCCGAAAGGACTGGAGACTGAACAATGAAATTCGGGACGAAACTTCTAGCGAGCTTATGGTGGTTGCTTTCGGGTTTCTTAATGTTGTGTGGGTGCGGAGGAGGACCAGGAACCTCACCTCTTGTTTCAAGTCCACCTTCAGGCCCAGCTTCAGGCCCACCAGCGCAGGGCCAGAACATTTCAAGCAATTGGCAGTTCAGCACGGCGTCCACGGCGGGGATGCCCGCTTTGACGATTGCCGGCAGCATCGATCAAAGCGGGAGTTCGGTAAGCGGCGCAGTGCATGTGGCGGGTGGGAGTTGTTTTGATAAGCAGAATGTCATCGGCCTCACTGGCACCCTGACTGGTGGCAATGTGTCCCTGACCACCGCGTCGGTTGACGGACAGGTCATTACTTTCTCCGGGAGCATCGCCATCAAGGCCAATTTTCCGGATACGCTGACGGGGACGTATGCTATCAATGGTGGCTGTGCCAACGGCGACCAAGGCAATCTGACCGGGTACAGTGTGGGAGCATTCAACGGATCCTGGTCTGGCAGCTTAACCACCGCCGGAGGCGCAGAGATTCAATGGGGTACTGACCTCTTGGGTCAGGTTGGCGCGAGCTCGGAGGGCAGCTTTGGCCTAACCGGGACTTTTAATTTCGACGGTGCCTGCTTTAATTCAGGAAAGCTGACACCAGGAACATATCCCACACCCAGCTTCATCTTGGGCACGTCCGTGACGCTTAACATACCTACAGACAATGGCACCATAGCTTTTGTTGGCGCGGCAGGCCCCGACCAGGGCGGTTTGATCGCGGGCACCTACACGATCACTGGCGGCTCCTGTGACTCTACCGGCACGGGATACCTGTCGCCATGGGAGTATTGAACCTTTTTGGCGCTCCGATTTGGCGCTCCGATTTTTGGCGCTCCGAACAGATCCCGCGGGGTCAAGGCGTTACATAGAGACTCAAGCAGCTCTACTCCCCCGAACCAAACAGCGAACTTAGAACGGCAGGCACTCTCTGTGGAATAATGCTCCCGTCACCACAGAAGCCATGCCTGACGACCCCAACCGCGCCCGCGATCACCTGGCCAACGAGCGCACTTTTCTCGCGTGGGTACGAACCAGCGTCGCCATCGTGGTCTTTGGATTCGCCATCGGCCGGTTTGCCGTTGCCATGAAACAGCTGACTGAATTCCAGGGCCACGCCTCGAAAACCACAGGCTTCTCCGTCTGGATGGGGACCGGGGCAATTCTGGCGGGTGTGGCGATGGTGATCGGCGGACTGCTCCGCTACCGGCGCACGCGAGCTCAGTTGGAAGAAGGCAAGTTCGAGCCGGCGGGATTCCTCGTCGATCTGGTCACGATCCTGACAGCGCTGTTCGGGCTGGCGCTGGCAGGATATTTGTTTTATGTAAAGAACAGCATTGGCTAGGACGCCGACGGCGAGGATTCCGCAAAATCTATGGCACACGATCAGGAAAAAGAAGCAGCCGCGCGGGCCAGCCTGCGCTACATAAAGAATGGGCAGGTTGTGGGCCTGGGAACGGGGTCCACAGCCGAGCATTTCATTCGCCTGCTGGGAGAGCAGGTGAAGAAGGGATTGAAAATCCGAGCCATCCCCAGTTCCGACCGTTCTCGCGATCAGGCCGCGAGCCTCGGCATCGCTCTTACTACGTTCGAGGAATGTCAGCAAATCGATGTGACTGTAGATGGTACCGATGAAGTCGATGCCCAATTGCGTCTTATTAAAGGTGGCGGCGGCGCGCTTCTGCGGGAAAAAATCGTCGCTTCCGCAACCAGCCAGTATGTGATCATTGCCGATTCCACCAAGAAGGTTGAAGTGCTGGGAAGATTTCCACTACCCGTCGAAGTCATCAAATTCGCGCAGTCAGTTGTTGCCCGCAAGATCGAGCAACTGGGAGCCAAAGTGGAACTGAGGCAGAGCGGCGGCAAGCCCTTTCTCACCGACGAGCACAACTACATCCTGGATTGCCGCTTCGGACAAATTCCGGATGCAGACGAGCTGGGGCGTCAACTGAGCGACATGCCGGGAGTAGTAGAGCACGGCCTTTTCATCGGCATGGCGAGTGTTGTTCTGCTGGCAAGCGGCAGCGAGGTGGTCGAACTCCGCGCCGAAACACCGGTATCCTGAGACACGATGACGCCAGCGTCTCCAATACCGGCAGGTCAACCGTCGCGCCGGCGCGGCTCGCGCTACCGGCTACGCGCGCAGGTGGATGTGACTGTGCTTCGGTCTGGAATTCCCGACACATTGCCGGGCCGTTCCGTCAATCTGGGCGAGGGCGGCGTGGCGGCGATGCTGGCCGGCGAATTAATGCCAGGCGAGGCCGTAGGCGTGGAAATCAGGCTTCCGGTCGCTCCCGGTGATCCGCTGCGGACCCGGGCACTCGTGCGCCATCACGACAAGCTGCGCTCCGGCCTGGAGTTCGTCGGACTCTCACGCGAGCAGCGCACTGCCATTCGCGATTGGGCTGGCAAAGCCGGGGCGGAGACCGAACCGGCCCTTACCCCTCCGGGCCGTGCAGGCGGCGGATGGCAGAACCGGCCAGCGCAGCCTCGCAGGCGGCCAGTCAGACTTTGGATTTCACTCATTGGCCTAGCCATGGTTGTGGCGGGGTTTTGGTGGCACTGGAACCGGGGATGGCAGAAGCTGGAGTCCGGTCTGCCCAAAAGCGAAAAAACGACGCAAGATATTCGGCCTGAGGCGCAGGTTGCGGCCAGCGTCATGGAAAAACTTATCACTCATCGCGTCGACCCCGATTACCCGGCGGCGGCTCGCCCGCAGGGCCTGCAGGGGGTGATTGTGCTCGATGTCGTGGTAGCGCGCGATGGGTCGGTGGCTAATGTACGCGCGCTCGGCGGCCCCGAGATCCTGGCGCGCGCCGCAACCGATGCGCTGCGCTGGTGGCGTTTTGAGCCTTACCGCATCGACGGAAAACCGGTGATAGTCGAAACCACGGTGGCCGTAGAGTTCAAACCCTAAGCAATCGAGACTCGAGAGAGAGGATTGGCAACCGATCTTTAGGAATGGCGCTTGCGCATGGCGCTGAGCAGGATGACGCCGCTTACCGCAAAAGATACTACGGCCGACAACGCCGCAATCCCGATGAGGGCTTCGCTTGCGTGAAGAAAGTCCGCCAGTACCGCCCCTGCCGCGCAAGCCACGGCGAGCCCGTTCAACCAGAGGGGGACTCGCGCCGAAGACGAAAGCCCGGGCCGCATCCGCAGTTGCAGCAGCAATGCGGCCATTCCGATCGCGGCAATCACGGCCAGCGCCACCGGGCTATGAAATGCGCGATGGCTGGTATAGAGAACAACCAGCGCCAGGGCAGCCAGCAGTAGTCCAGCAGCCACAAGCGTAGGGCCGCCGCGCCCTTTCACACTTCGACCGGGGCTGGAGGGATGGTCGGGCACAGAGTTTACTCGTCCTAAGATTTATACAAGCGCCCGCCAGGCTTTTCAAATGAACGTTGTCAGGTCATCCGATTCTTTACGCGCTCGAAGGCGCGTTCATGCCTGCAGCGCCCCACTCCCCGTGCAGGGTATCGCCATGATTTACCGCGTAAAGAACCAGTTCCACGCGGGATGAAACTCCCAGCTTGTCGAAGATGCGGAAAACGTACTTCTTCACCGTATGCTCGCTCAACGTGAGTTCCCGGGCGATGTCGCGATTACTCAGACCCTCTGCCACCAGGGCCACAACTTGTTGCTCCCGCGGCGTCAGCATCTGGCGGCCATGAGCATTCACCACGCGCAGTGACGGTACCTCAGACACCAGGTCAAGCAGAAAACCCAGTTGCTCAGTGCTGGCCCAGATTTGTCCCTCCGCAACCCGCTGAATGCACCGGCAGAGCAGCCGGAAATGCGTGTTGGAGATGCAGAAAATGCCGCGCACCCCCGACCGAAAAGCGGCAAGCACCAGTTCGCGGTCGCAAGACTCCGCCAGGAGAACTTTAGCGATTCGAGGATGCGAGAGATGCACCCCGCGGACTACCGCGAACTGCTCTACAAGATCGACAGAGTGATTTAGAGACAGAACCACCACTTTGGCGGGTGTAGACGCGATCGCCTGCAGTATCGAGCCCAAGTCAATTGCGCAGGTGGAGATGCTAAATTCGCTGCGGCGGCGCAGCGCGCTGGTCAACAGCTGTGCCTGCATGCGGTTGGAATCGGCAATAATCACACTAACCGCGGACGAAGTGCCTGGGGACGAAATCATTCTGGGTCTCCCGAGTCTTATGTGGCGCGCGAACAGTTTCCCGAATACTAAGGGGGTGAGCCCCAGCACTCAAGGATGTGACGTACTAAATTCCTGGTGTTCGTTCAAATCGGGAATGAAAATTGCGGGCTGTGGAAAACAGCGGTGTCTGCGGGAAGTCTTGTGCGCGTGCTAGTGGAATCAATCCGCAGGCGGGTCTTCGGCGCAGCTTTTCACCTTAGGTTCGAGTTCATCGTGAACATGCAAGTCTACTTTAGTAGGTAGGTCGCGAGCCAAGTCCGTTTTGTCGATGAAAAAGCTGTCGCTCTGCAGAACCCGCGCCACTCGTGCCAAGTCGCGCAATATCGTCGTAAACTGCGCTATCCCCCGCGGTAGACAACACTTTCCATGTCTTGCTGGGAAATTTGTATCCGGATACCTTCGTTTCAGAAGGTCGCATAAACGACCTGTCTTCGAGGCCAGGCCGTGAGCGCGATGAGATACAGCATAATCCGGACCAGATTCGCCGCAGCCGTAATTTTGTCGGTGCAACTTTGTGTGGCCGCATTTGCCCAGGGGAATAAACAGGGCCTGGGCGAGAACCTAACGACTTTTCCCTCTGGTCAAACCGGGACTGGTGGAGAAAGCTCAGGCTTGGTGGCCGCAAAACCCGGGGAAGCGGACGGCAAGGGAAACCCTCAGCTCGGAGGGATACGCCGTCCGCTTTACCGGCTGAACCGCAGCGATACCGTCGTCCTCAGCTTCACCCTGTCGCCCGAATTCGACCAGGCGCTTACCATCCAGCCTGATGGGTACGTCACCCTGAAGGATGCGGGACCGGTGCTTGCCGAGGGGTTGACGCTGGAGGAGTTCCGTCTCGCTGTCCAGCTTGCTTACACAGGGTACCTGCACGCTCCTCAAGTGGCGGTCGCGCTCAAGGATTTTGAACACCCTTACTTCATCGCGGGGGGGGAGATCGGCAAGCCCGGCAAGTACGAACTGCGCAGCAATACCAACATTGTTGAAGCGGTCGAGATAGCGGGCGGGTTCACCCATCAGGCAAAGCATTCGCAGGTAGTACTGTTCCGCCGGGTCAATGGCGACCTGATGCAGGCGCATGTTTTCGATTTGAAAAGCATGTTGAAGGGGAAGAACCTGACGGAGGCCGCACAGTTGCAGCCCGGCGATCTGGTCTTTGTTCCGCAAAATTCGATCTCGAAAATTGCGCAGTTTGTCAGCAAGCCTTCCTTGAGTATGTACGTCAGTTCCACACAGTTTTGACCATCGCCATGGGGACCATGCCTCACCAGGAGTTAGCGCGCAGCATCGGAGCGACGGCCTCACCGACGTTGCGTGAGCTGGCGACCGTATTCTTCCGTAAGAGGAAAGTATTCCTGGTAGTTTCTTGCCTGCTGTTTTCCCTGGCGGTGATCTACGCCTTTGGGGGCGCAAGATACCGCGCTCAGGTGCGGGTACTGGTGCGCCGCGGCCGCTCCGATCCTCCCGTCGCCGCTCAGCCCAACGCGCCCCCCGATTTCTCGCGCGCCGAAGTCACCGAGGAAGAATTGAATTCCGAGGTGGAACTACTAAAGGACGACGATGTACTGCGCCGCGTGGTGCAGGCGACCGGTCTTGCGGCGCACGACTGGCTGCGCTGGCTGAGGCCCCACGAAGAAGAAGCGGCACGCGTGGAGCGGGCCGCAAAAAAACTGGCCAGCCATATCAGCGTGGAGCCGATCAAGAAGACCAATCTCATCGCCGTGAGTTACGACGCTGCCGATCCTCAGCTCGCCGCCCATGTGCTGCAGGCGCTCGCCACCATCTATCTGGAAAAACACATGGAAGTTCATCGTCCCGGTGGAGAGCTTCATTTCTTCGATGAACAAACCGGCGAATCGAGACGGCAGCTCGAGCTGGCACAGGAAAAACTTGTGAGCTTCACTCGCGCCCACGATGTGGTCATGGCGGCGCAGGAACGGGACCTGATCCTGCAGCGTGTCGCCGAACTCGATGCCACTTACCGACAATCCCAGGTGGATATGTCGGAGACGCAGCATCGAGTCGACGAACTTCGATCCCAGTTGGCGACCCTGCCGGAACGAAGCGTCACCCAGAGCCGCAAGGCCGACAATCCCGAACTCCTGCGCGCGTTGAAGGCCAGCCTGCTCGATCTCGAACTCAAAAAGACGCAGCTGTTGACCAAGTTCGAGCCCGGCCATCCGCTGGTTCAGGAAGTTGAGCGGCAGATTCTTCAAGCCCGGGCAGCAATTGCGGCCGAAAAGTCGGACCCTGTGCGAGATGAAACTACCGATCAGGATCCCCAGCACGAATGGGCCAAATCGGAACTGCAGAAGGCGCAGGTCGAACTGAAGGGCCTGCAAGCGCGCGCCGCCGCCACCAGTACACATCTCGCGGGATACCGAACACTCGCCCGTGAACTGGGCGAAGATGCCATCACGCAGGACGACTTGACCAGCGGCGAAAAGGCGGCGCAGGACAACTATTTGCTTTACGTGAAAAAGAGGGAAGAGGCCAGAATGGGCGATGCTCTGGACCAGGGCGGCATTGTCAACGTCGCTATCGCAGAACAACCCGTCGTCCCAGCCCTGCCCGTATGGCCGCCCGGCACGGTGATAATCGTGGGTTTTGTGGCAGCGCTGGCCTCGGGCACCGGGGCGGCGTTCGCCGCGGATCATCTCGACCCAGCTTTACGGACGCCGGAAGAAGTCGTCGCTTGTCTGGAAATTCCGGTGCTGGCCTCAATACCGGAAGGAATCAGCCGGCGCTTGTCGGCCTAGCTTGTCAGTCTAAGCTTGTCAGTCTAAGAAGGAGATGAAATGAGTGCGAATGCGGGCGTGCTGCAGGCGACACCAATGGTGGAACCACGATCCCAGGCCTCGCCCGTGACGCGAGGCGCGGCTCTGGTTGAAGGCAGCGAATGGAACCCGGAGCGCTATACTCGCGAACAGATTCGCGGACTCGTGCGCCGCGTTTTCTTTCCGGCGGCAGAGCCCGCGGCGAAGCAGGTCGTTTTCAGCGCGATGGATGCCGTCACCTGTGTTGCCGCACTCTGCGACCAGGTGGGGCGCGCGCTGGCGCTGGAGACGGCTGCCTCTGTCGCCATCCTTGGGCGCGGACTCCAAGTGGAAGACAGGGCGAATTTCCAGCGCTACGGTGAGCCGACCGCCATCAAGTCGTGGTCGGCGCAAGTTTCGCCCAACCTGTGGCGAGTTCCGGATGTGGGCCTTCGCGCCAACAGCGAAAACTCCGGCACCGGGCATTATTGGCTCTCCTGCCTGGCCCAGCTTCGCAGTGAGTTTGAATACGTAGTGATTCAGGGGCCAACCGCGGGAATTTCGATCGAGGCGGCTCTGCTGGGGCAGATGGCGGATGGCATCGTTCTCGTGCTGGGTGCTCGCACGCGCAAGGCAACGGCTCGCCAGATTAAGCAAACCCTGCAAGCCTCGCAGTCACGAATTCTGGGCACAGTATTGAGCGAAAGAACGTTCCCTGTTCCCGAGAAAATATATCGCCGGCTTTAGCTCCGTGCCGGCGATGAGACGGATCTCTTGAAGGTCTGAGAAGTTGTGGGGCATGGATGTGCGTCGCGCCTGATGCGGACGCTGACACAGGCTCGACGGCGGTAGAAAAAAATAGAAACTTGCAATGGGACTCAATGAGCGACAGCTATGCTCCCGCCTTACCCGGAATTGGCATCCGCATCGAATCCGAAGCAACGCCACCTCTGTTGGAATGGTTCGCGGTCCAGACGCGGCCCCGCTTCGAGAAGAAAGTCGTCGCTCAGCTGGTATTTAAGAGTATTGGTGTTTACCTGCCCGTGAGAACAGAAAGTCACACCTGGAGTGACCGCCGGAAAAGCGTGACGATCCCACTGTTCCCGGGCTACGCCTTCGTGCACGTCTCCCCTTCTCGGCAAGCCTGGCAGCCGGTTTTACAAACAGCGGGACTGCTGGGCTTCGTAAACTTTGGAGGAATTGTTATGGCTGTGCCCGCGAAGCAGATCACGGACTTGCAATTGCTCCTGCAACAAAAAGTGTCTTATTCCCTCCATCCCTTCGCCCAGGCCGGCCGGCGCGTCAGAATCCGCGGCGGCTGCCTGGATGGCCTGGAAGGAGTGGTAGCGCAGGAAAATGGAAGACTGGTGGTGTCCATTGTGTCCATCCAGCGCTCGCTGGCAATCGAAGTCCAGGGATATGACCTGGAACTGGTCTGAAGTGCCTCCTCACTCCTTACATCGAAAAAATCCGTTGCCCCGGGAAAAGGAATGGGCTTCGAGGTTGATACCAGGGGCGGCTTGCAGCCGCAAACCGCAGCACATCCTGAATCAACACCGCCCTCACCTGCCTTCGGCGTCAACACTTCGGGTTCAAGAGATCAGTCTGAATACTGATGAGTCAGACCAGTCTGAACCGGCCCAGGAAGGCGGGCCAGGTTGGTTGCAGCCGGCCAGCCTTCTAATGACGCGCATTTTGAGAACAGCGTATCGGTTCTTGTCGAAGCTCGTGGCCCGGAGCTGCCACCATGGCACGAAGAATGTCCTTATCGTGGGAGCCGGAGGCCTGGGACGGCGACTCGGCGACTATCTGAGCAGCCATCCCGAAGCCGGCCGCTCGGTTTGCGGTTTCCTCGATGACAGGAGGTTGACGGCAGGCGGGGTAATCGGCCGAACTCAGGACCTGCCGAAATTGTCGCGGACGGAGTTTATCGATGAAGTCATTGTTGCCACCCCACACGATCGAGAGCTGACTTTGCGCATGTTGCACCTTGCCCGGCAACTTCGTTTGGATGTCACAATAGCGCCCGATCTGTTCGGCTGTGAGCACACGGGCGTAACAGAGTTGATCCATGGCATTCCGCTGATCGCCCTGCACGAAGAGAAATTGCCGGCCGTGAGGTTGCGGCTGAAACGCGCTCTCGACGTGCTGGGTTCGGCCGCCGCCATGGTCGTGTTATCGCCCGCGCTGCTTGCGCTTGCCGTTCTGGTTCGGCTGGATTCGCCGGGGCCTGTCCTCTACGTTGCTCCGCGCGCGGGCCGCAAGGGCACTCCGTTTCTCTGCTACAAGTTCCGCACCATGGTGGAAGAGGCCGACCTGCTGAAGCCGGCGCTGCAGTCGAAAAATCAGCGCGACGGGCCGTTTTTTAAGATCGCGAAGGACCCGCGCATCACGCGCGTCGGGCGCATTCTTCGCCGGTACAGCCTCGACGAACTTCCGCAACTCTGGAATGTCCTGAACGGGGAGATGAGCCTGGTAGGTCCGCGGCCGCATCCCCTCGACGACTTTTCCTGCTACACCATCGAGCATCTGCCGCGTCTGGATGTGACCCCGGGAATGACCGGATTGTGGCAGGTGACGGCGCGACGGGATGCGTCGTTTCAAACGGGAATGAGCCTGGATGTGGAGTACATCCGGCGTTGGAGCCTGGGCATGGACTTGAAGATTCTGCTTAAAACTGCCGCGGCAATCCTGAGCGGGAGTGGCGACTGATGGCGACGCTACCGTCTAGAATCGCGTCGGCCGATGACTGGCTGGACCAGGCTAGATATCATTCGCTGCGCCTTGGACTTCAGTTCCTGCAGGCCGTTATATCGGCACCCGCCGCGCTCTTTCTGGCAGCCCTGGCAGCCATGCTGTTGCGCCATCCCGACGTTCCTTTCTACGAAATCGATCGCGTTGCGTTTGTTTTGCTGGGGATTGCGGTGGTGGCGCGATCGGCGGTCATGCGGCAAAGGTTTCTGATAGTCGAGCGCGCCACCTGGCCGATGGTGGGTTTGACCCTGTTGGCAGTGCTCAGCGTCTTGGGGCAGCCCTTCGACAACCAAACCTGGTGTCTGCTGGCGGCAAAATTCATTGTCCCGTTTTCCCTGTTTCATCTGGCCGGGCTAGTCTTTTATGACGAGCGCTCGCTGCGGCGCTTCGAACTCTTCGCCCTCGTGGTTCTCGCCTATCTTTGTTTCACCTCGATTGCATTTCTGGCGGGCACAAAATGGCTGATCTTCCCCCGTTTCATTCTCGATGAAAGCCTGGGTTATCACGCCGACCGCGCCCGGGGGCCGCTGCTGCAGGCGGTTGCCAATGGGGTCTCGCTCAATCTTCTCGGCGTGCTCGCACTGCACGCTTTTCTGCGCGGACGCATCCGGGGGCTGCGTGCCATTCTCCTGCTGTTTTCCCTGCCCGTCGCGATTCTGGCAACCATGACGCGCGCCGTGTGGCTCTCCTCCGCCGGCAGTGTCGCGATCCTCAGCTTCCGATCGCACAACCGGAAGTTGCGGCGCATCTGCGCCGGGGTGGCCGTCGCGGGGTCTCTGGCTTTGCTGATCACCCTGAGTTTCAGCGAGCAGCGCCGCGCTCTCAGCGATCGCCTGCAGGAATCCGGCCCCGTAGAGTTTCGCCAGGCGGTTTACAGCGGCGGGTGGACGATGTTTCTGGAAAAACCGCTCACTGGCTGGGGCGTGAATCAAATGCCCGCCGAGCTGGCGCGGCACGTCAGCGGCTTCCGGCACAGAGAGCTCTTTCCGCACAATACCTATCTGGAATTACTGGTCGAGCATGGCATCGCAGGCCTGGCTCTGTACGCCTGGCTGATGTGGGAACTCCTGAGGCTTGGCCGTGGCCCCATTCCAGCGGGCGAGCGCGACGGATTTCTCAACCGGCAGTTTCACCATCTGTGGCCGGTGATGCTCGGAATCTACTGGGTTAACGCCGCGCTCGTAGTCATGAACTACCAATTCGTGAACGGACTTCTGTTTACCATGGCCGGAATGCTGGCCGCGCAGCGTCGCCGCGCTTAAACAGTTTCCCCAGCTCACTTGCGCGTGCCAATCAATTAACTGCACCGCCACGAAACCCGTTTCCCCACGGACAACCCGCCAAATTCCATGCCCACCATCGCCTATCTAGCGAATCAGTTTCCCGTCGGTGTCGAACCCTACGTGGCCAGTGAAATCCAGGAACTCGGCCGACGCGGCATCCATGTAATCGCATGTAGCGCACGCACGCCCGAATCGGGCGAATTACTGAACTGGCGCTCCGAACCGGAAGTTTTGTGCCTGCAAGACTTCCGTCTACTTGCCGCTCTCCGTTCTGTGGCTCTGCTCCTGCTGCAACGGAAGCAGCTAGCCGGGTTGCTGGCCAGAATATTTTTGCAGGGCAGAGAGTCGCCCTACCGCCGGCTGAAAGCTCTGGTTCACATCTGGCTGGGGGCGTACTACGCCGTATTGCTGAAGGATCGCGGCGTAGATCATATCCACGCCCATCACGGCTATTTCGGATCGTGGATTGCCCTGGTTGCAGCCCGGCTGTTGGGCGCAGGTTTCAGCCTGACCCTGCACGGCTCGGACCTGCTGATCGACGGCGCCTACCTCGACACAAAACTGTCTGATTGCCAGTTTTGCATAACCATTTCGGACTACAACCGCCGCTACATTCTGCGTCAATTCCCCAACATCGACCCCACCAAAATCCTGGTGTCGCGCCTGGGAGTCGATTCGCCTGCGCGGGCTGAATCGACTCCGGCGCGGCATGGCGAGCCCACTCTCACACTGCTCGCCGTTGGCCGCCTGCATGCCGTCAAAGATCACGCATTCTTAATTCGCGCCTGTGCTTGCCTGCGCGACTGCGGAATCGACTTCCGCTGCATGATTGCCGGCGAAGGTCCTGAGCGCAAGCGGCTGGAATCCATGATCCAGCTGAATCGGCTCCAAAACCAGATTACCCTGCTGGGCCACCTCGATCGCGCCCAGATTGAATCGCGCTATCGCTCAACAGGCATGGTTGTGCTGACCAGCCGCAGCGAAGGAATTCCTCTCGTGCTCATGGAGGCAATGGCCCGCAGCAAAATTGTTCTCGCCCCGTCCATCACTGGAATACCAGAGCTCGTGATCCCCGGAAAAACCGGCTTCCTCTATGAGCCTGCTTCTCTGGAGGATTTTCTGGCCAAAATTCTCTTCATCCGGAAACTCCTGATCTCTGAGCGACCGGAGGCCGTCAGGCGGTTGAACTGGATTCGGTATGCGGCACGCACCCAGATTCTCCACAACTTTGACCGCCAGGAAAACCTGACTCACTTTGGCGGCCAATTCCTGCAAAGGATCACGAAGCGTGATCTCGAAGTTGAACCACGGAGTCCTCCCCATGAGAATCTTGTTTTGCAACAAATATAACTATCCCTTTAGCGGCACCGAGGCCTACATCTTCCAGGCTATGGATCTGCTGCGGTCGCGCGGACACGAAGCCGCTTTGTTCTCGATGGCCGATCCCAGGGGTGCGGGGACGCCGTATGACCGCCACTTTGTTCCCAACATCGACTTTAAGAAGCCCTCGAGTTGGCCGGGCAAAGCAAGGTTGGCGGCGCACGCGATCTATTCCTATCAGGCCCGGCGGCGCATACGCGCGATGATTGCCGACTTTCGGCCGGACGTGGCTCACGTCCGCAACATCTATCACCACCTGTCGCCCTCGATCCTATGGGAACTGAAAAAGCAAAAGGTTCCCATCGTCTATCACGTAAACGATTTCAAGCTTCTATGCGCCAGCTACAACCTGGTATCGCGCGGAGAGGCCTGCGAAGCCTGCAGAAATGGCAAATTCTGGCACACATTCAGCGAGAAGTGCTATCCGGGATGGGGACAGCGAATTGCACTGGTAGCCGAAGCCTACGTTCACAAGGGGCTCGGTACTTACCGCAAATGCGTGGATTGTTTTCTGGCGCCCAGCCAGTTTGTCCGCGACAAATTCATCCAGCACGGCTGGGATCCTGCCCGGTTCGAAGTGCTGCCCCATTTTCAGCCGATAAGCCCGGAGACCGGCCTGAATCCTGGAAATGCTTCCGTGCTGTATTTCGGACGGCTGTCGCCGGAAAAAGGCGTCGCCGACTTGCTGCGCGCCATGCGGGCGCTGCCCGGCATCCGTCTCATCATCGCCGGAGAGGGCCCCGAGCGGGGCCGACTGCAGGGGCTCGCGCTTGAACTCAATTTATCCAATGTGGAATTTGCCGGGCACTTACAGGGTGCGGATCTCAAGCACGCGATAGCGGGCGCCCGGTTTACCATCCTGCCGTCGCATGCCTACGAAACTTTCGGCAAAACAATTCTTGAGTCGTACGCTCATTCCCGCGCGGTCGTGGCCACGGACCTGGGATCGCGGCGGGAACTCGTGCAGCACGGTAAGACCGGGCTTCTCTATAGGACAGGCGACGTGAATCAACTGGCCTCAGCCATCCGGTTTCTGAGTTCTCAGCCAATCCTGGCAGCGGAGATGGGGAGCGCGGGCCGTGAATTCGTGCGCCAAAAACATACGCCTGAAGCGCACTATGCGGGATTAATGAATTTGTATGTACGCCTGGCAGAAGGGAATCTGCAATTGCCGGGCGCGCCACGAGTGACAAAAATGATAACGGCCATCCCCAAGCCACCAGGGCGCAGCCGCGACGCCGGATTCGCGCCCATAGCACGAGGCAGTTTCGTTCCCGTGCAAAGTCTGGGTGCGGCTGCACTTCCCGTGGCGGCGATCGCTCCTCCTAGTGCCGCCTGCCAGAAGCCATCCCTGCGGGTGGCATTCATCGGCGGACGCGGCCTGATTTCAAAATACAGCGGCATCGAAACTTATTACGAAGAGGTTGGGGAAAGATTGGCTTTGATGGGTCACGAGGTCACAGCCTATTGCCGCACCTACTTCACACCTCCAACCGACCGGCATCATGGCATAAAGGTGGTGCGCCTCCCAACCATTCGATCGAAACACCTGGACACCGTGCTGCACACCTTTCTCAGCACCCTGCATGTGCTGGCGACGCCCTGTGACGTGGTGCATTATCACGCACTGGGTCCTGCCCTTTTTTCGTTTTTCCCACGGCTTCTGGGAAAGAAAACCGTCGTCACGGTGCAAGGCCTCGATTGGCAGCGCCAAAAATGGGGCCGAATCGCCTCCGCGGTGCTCAGGCTTGGTGAGAGCGCAACCGTGAGCTTGCCGAACCGTACCATGGTGGTTTCCCGGGCACTTCAGGACCATTACAAAACGGGCCACGCGCACCCCACCGCTTACGTCCCCAACGGCGGCGTGCTGCGCGAACGGCGTTTGCCTCGCAAGATCTTCGATTGGGACTTGGAGCCGGGAAACTACATTCTCTTTCTGGGGCGCTTCTCTCCCGAGAAAGGCTGTCACCTGCTGGTCGAGGCCTATGAGCGCCTGCAAACCGATACCAAGCTTGTAATGGCCGGCGCCTCCAGCTATTGCGACGACTATGCGCGCCGGTTGCTGTCTCACGCCGGCGACCGCATCAAGATATTAGACTGGGTTTCTGGAGACAGCCTCGACGAGTTGTTAACCAATGCTATGCTCTTCGTGTTGCCGTCCGACCTTGAAGGCTTGTCCCTCGCGCTGCTCGATGCCATGGGCGCCGGACTCTGCGTGCTGGCCAGCGACGTTGCCGAAAATCGCGAGGCCGTCTCCGCCGCCGGATTTACCTTCCGCTGCGGCGACCTCGCTCATCTCGAGGACAGACTCCGCTTTCTAATCGCGAATCCAGCCGTACGCAAGGCTTCCGGCCAGGCTGCCAAACGCCGCGTCCGCGAAAATTACCAGTGGTCAACTGTCGCCGCGGAGATCGAGCGCCTTTATTTCGAAGTCCTGGGTTGGGAGTATCCATCCCCGGGATCCAGAAAGCCAAATGCCCGCGTAACCGCCACAGATGCTTTAGTGCGGCGCCAGACGGGATAAGGCGAACAGCTTTATCGGAAACAAATCACACGCCGCATCAACGAAATCAACCAGGACGGGGGAAACCCCGTCCTTTTTGTTTACAATTGGTGTTCGCCCGGCCACAGCCCGGATGACCCCCGAGAAGTTATCCCGCGGGCGTCCGACAATCGGCCTCTCATAAGCATGGATAATACGATTCTCGTCACCGGGGGAGCGGGTTTCATTGGATCTAACTTCATCCTGCAGAGGATGGAAGAGGATTCTGCCTCGATTGTGAACCTCGACAAGCTTACCTACGCGGGTAATCTGCGCAACCTCGAAAGCATCGCCGGCCATCCGCGATACGAATTTGTCCATGGCGACATTGCCGATCACGCACTGGTACGGCAGTTGCTGGAGCGGCGGTCGCCTCGCGCCATCGTCCACTTCGCCGCCGAAAGCCACGTCGATCGCTCCATCCTCGGACCCGACGATTTCATCCGCACTAACATTGATGGTACCTTTGCCCTGCTGGAGGAGATTCGGGCCTATTGGACGGAGCTGGCTGACGCCGATCGCAACAGCTTTCGTTTCCTGCATGTTTCAACGGACGAGGTCTATGGCTCGCTCGGTCCCGGCGATCCGCCATTTTCGGAAACTACTCCTTACGCACCCAACAGTCCCTACGCCGCGTCGAAAGCCGCATCCGATCATCTCGTGCGCGCTTACCACCACACCTACGGATTGCCCACTCTGACCACCAACTGTTCCAACAATTACGGACGCTTCCAGTTTCCCGAAAAATTGATCCCGCTTATGATTCTTAACGCACGCGATGGCAAACCCTTGCCGGTGTATGGCGACGGGCAGAACGTTCGCGACTGGCTGTATGTGGGGGATCACTGCGAAGCCATCTCCACCGTTCTCGGCCGTGGAGGGGTGGGTCAGACGTACAACATTGGCGGATGGAACGAAAAGCCGAACCTCGAAATCGTGCGGACGATCTGTGACCTTGTCGATGAAATGGCAGGCCGGGGAACGACTTCGCGCCGCAGCCTGATCACATTCGTCAAAGATCGCCCCGGGCACGATCGCCGCTACGCCATGGATGCTACTAAAATCGAGCGCGAGCTCAATTGGCGTCCGCGCGAAACGTTTGAAACCGGAATTCGCAAAACGGTACGCTGGTATCTGGAAAATGATGCGTGGGTGCGCGATGTCACCAGCGGCAGCTATCGCCAGTGGATCGAAACGCAGTACTCTTCTTGAGTCGCAACGCCGCATTGCTGCGGGCACAACGCTTCTATGACGCAAGCTTCAGAGAACTCAAACTGCAGAGGGGTCATTCTCGCGGGCGGGTCGGGAACCCGCCTGTATCCCGTGACTCATGCCTTGGGCAAGAGCTTGTTGCCGGTATACAACAAGCCCATGATTTATTACCCGCTCTGCACTCTGATGCTGGCGGGGATTCGTAACATCCTCGTAATTACCACTCCCGAGGATGTGGGCAAGTTTCGCGCGCTGCTGGGCGACGGGAGTCAATTCGGAATCCGCTTGCAATACGAAGTGCAGCCCAAGCCGGAAGGTATTGCCCAGGCTTTTCTGGTGGGGGAACAATTTCTCGCGGGTCAGGCTTGCGCCCTGGTACTGGGCGACAATATTTTTTACGGCCACGATCTGGCAAAAGATTTACGGCAGGCGGCAACTAATACGCGCGGGGCACGCGTCTTTGCCTATCCCGTCCACGATCCCGAGCGTTATGGAGTTGTTGAATTTGACGGCGCGGGCCGCGCTTTGAGCATCGAAGAGAAGCCCGCGCAACCGAAATCACGCTATGCCGTTACCGGACTTTATTTTTACGATGATCAGGTTGTCCAGATCGCAAAATCGCTTAAGCCCAGCGCCCGCGGCGAACTGGAGATCACCGACGTGAACAGAGCCTACCTAGAGCGCGGGCAATTGGAGGTCATGGTCATGGGGCGCGGCATGGCCTGGCTCGATACCGGAACCCATGAAGCGCTGATGGATGCGGCACTCTACATTCAGGCCATCGAAAAACGCCAGGGCCTCATGGTGGCGTGTCCGGAAGAAATCGCGCTGCGCTATGGCTACATCAGCCCAGAGCAAGTGGAGAACATCGGCCGATCGATGAAGAACAACAGCTACGGTGCTTACCTGCTGCAACTTTTGCGGGAGAAGGTATTCTGATGAATGCAGTTCAGTCAGTTGGCCCTGCGATGGATGTGTTGAAGAAAATTCCGACCTCGCTGCCCGGCGTGTTTATGGTCGAACCCCGTGTCTTCGGTGACGAGCGCGGATTCTTCTTCGAGAGCTACAACCAGCAGATCATGGCCGAGGCCGGAATCAACGGGACCTTCGTCCAGGACAATCATTCGTCCTCATCCCGCAACGTTCTGCGCGGATTGCATTATCAAGTAAAGCAGCCGCAGGGGAAGCTGGTACGCGTCGCCATTGGCGAGATTCTGGACGTCGCCGTCGATCTGCGCCGCAGTTCCCCAACTTTTGGCCGCTGGGAGGCCGTGCGCCTGTCGGGTGAAAACAAGCGTATGTTGTGGATTCCCGCCGGCTTCGCGCATGGATTTCGTGTTGTCTCGGATCAGGCTCATGTGCTCTACAAGGCGACCGATTATTACGCCCCTGCCTACGAGCGCACTCTGGCCTGGAACGATCCTCATTTGAACATCGACTGGGAGCTGGATGGAGATCCGATCGTATCTCTGAAAGACCAGCGCGGCGTGCCATTCCGCGACGCTGAAACGTACGGTTAACTTCCGATGCGGATCACGATCTTTGGCGCCTCGGGTCTGCTGGGTAACGAACTCGTACGCGCATGGATCAACAGCGGCGTATCCGCGGACGATGTGACCGGCCTCGATTCGACCGATGCAGATATCCGCGACCCCGGCCGCGTGCGGCAGATCGCGCAGTCGCAAAAGCCGGAGTGGATCGTATTAGCCGCCGCCTACACTAATGTCGATGGCTGCGAGAGCAATCGCGAGTTAGCCTTCGGAGTGAACCGCGATGGCGCGGTGAATGTGGCCCGGGCAGCCAAGCAGGCCGGCTCCCGCCTTTTATTCCTCAGCTCCGATTACGTTTTCGATGGGGCCAAAACCACCCCTTACGAGGCTGGCGACAGGCGCAACCCGCAAAGCGTGTACGGAAAAACCAAAGCAGAGGCGGAGTCCAGGCTCCTCGATCTGATTCCCGATTGCTGCATTGTGCGGACCTCGTGGCTGTTTGGCACCGGCGGAAAATGTTTTCCCGATACGATTTTGAAATTGGCCGCGACCCGTCCCGTGATCGATGTGGTGAAGGATCAGCGCGGGTGTCCAAGCTACGCGGCCGATGTGGCTGTTGCAATCGTGGAATTATGCCGAAAGAATGCCGCAGGCATCGTGCATGTGACCAGCGCGGGCGATGGCACATGGTTTGAATTCGCGGAGCAGATTCTCCAACGGGCCGGTCTCTCCACTACTGTGCGCCCGGTAAGCAGTCAGCAGATGGCGCGGCCTGCCCCCAGGCCACCTTATTCGGTATTGTCGCCGGCCAGTCTGCATGAGTTCGGAATTCGCCTCCGATCCTGGCAGGACGCGCTGCCGGATTATCTGAAACAGCGCGCCGCAAAAGAGAGGCAGAGCTAGGCAGTGGTGGTCAAGGTGAATCCGAAGCAACCTACACCCTGTGTGCTTTGGGTACCCTGTGGTTGAGCTTTTGATTTCGCGACTCAGGAAGTCGAGGCGCATCTTCCGCAAGCACACGGCCGCAAGCACACGGCTGCAAGCGAGGCCGATTGCCTCTTCTCCCGCGCCCCTGCTACGATTGCCGAGGTCCCGCCGGGAAGCTTCGTGAAATCAATCCAAAATTACGTCGATGGCCGCTTCGTGCCGGGCACGGGCGAGTTCGCAGACATCAATCCGGCTGACGGCTCGGTTATTGCGCAGGTCGCCGAGGCCGGCGCGCCACAAGTAGAGGAAGCCGTCCATGCCGCCCGGCGAGCCCTGACTGGAGAATGGGGACAGCTGAGCATACGCGAGCGCGCGGCCCGCCTGCACCAGGTTGCCGATGCGATTCAGAAGCGCTTCGAGTGCTTCGTGCAGTCCGAAGTTGCCGACACCGGCAAGCCGGTCTCCCTGGCTGCGAAACTCGATGTCCCCCGCGCGGCCGCCAATTTCCGCATCTTTGCCGACTTGGTGAAGCTCGCCGGCTTGGAATGCTTTCAAACCGAAACTCCAGACGGAAGCAATGCCCTGAACTATGTGGTGCGTAAACCGCTCGGTGTTGTCGGCGTGATTACGCCCTGGAATTTGCCGCTGCTACTGCTTACCTGGAAAGTCGCCCCCGCCCTGGCCTGCGGCAATACCGTGGTGGTTAAGCCCTCGGAGGAAACTCCGGCGACGGCGGCCCTGCTCGCAGAAGCCATGCAGGATGCGGGAATTCCGCGCGGGGTTTACAACGTCGTGCACGGCTTCGGCCCCGGATCGGCCGGAGAATTTCTCACCCGGCATCCCGGCGTGAACGCGGTCACGTTTACCGGAGAATCCAGCACCGGCGCCGCGATCATGAAAACTGTTTCCTCAACGGTGAAGCCAGTGTCGTTCGAACTGGGGGGGAAAAATGCGGCGGTTGTCTTCGCGGACTGCGACTTTGAAGAAACTTTGAAAGGCCTGTCTGACGCCGTATTCCTCAATACCGGCCAGGTCTGCCTGTGCGCCGAGCGCGTTTATGTAAAGCGCACAATCTTCGATTCATTTGTCGACGCGCTCAAAAAGAAAGCTGAAGGCATCCACATCGGCTGGCCCAACGACGCGGAAACCGGCATGGGCCCGCTGATTTCAGCGCAGCACCGCGAGAAAGTGTTGTCTTATTACCGACTCGCCCGCGAAGAAGGCGCAACCCAGGTGACCGGCGGCGGAGTTCCGGCCTTCGGCGATGCGCGCGATAAGGGTTTCTACATTCAGCCAACCATCTATACTGGAATGCCAGAAACGGCGCGCTGCGTGAAAGAAGAAATCTTTGGCCCCGTATGCCATGTTGCGCCGTTCGATTCGGAAGAAGAAGCCGTTGCCATGGCTAACGATACAAAATATGGACTGGCCGCGTCGATCTGGACCAGCAACTTGAAACGCGGGCATCGCGTGGCCCAACAAATGAACGCGGGCATCACCTGGGTGAACTGCTGGTTCCTCCGCGATCTGCGCACGCCCTTCGGGGGAGTGGGACTGTCCGGCATTGGCCGCGAGGGCGGGATGCATTCGCTGAATTTCTATTCGGAGCTGAATAACATCTGCATCCGATTGTGATATCTCCGCCGCGGGCAGATGGAAGTGTTGTATTTGAATCAAGAGCGAGCATGAGCGCAACTGAGAGCAAGGTTGTCGAGGGCAAGGCAAAGCCGCGCGGCAAGTATCCTCACATCAAGCGTGCGGGCGATTTTTTATTTGTCTCCGGAACCAGCGCGCGCCGCTCCGACAACTCGATCGCCGGAGCAGAGGTCGACACCATGGGTTCGGTCGACCTCGACATCCGCGAACAAACCCGCGCCGTGATCGAGAATATCCGCGACATTCTGCAAAGCGCCGGAGCGCAGTTGCAGGATGTCGTCGAAATATCCACCTTCCTCGTGAATATGGAGGATTTCGCAGGCTACAACGAAGTTTATGGCGAATACTTCGGATACGACGGTCCGGCGAGAACCACCGTAGCCGTGCATCAGTTGCCGCATCCGCACCTGCTGATTGAAATTAAAACCACAGCTTACAAACCGCTGAAATAGGAGTCGCGATGGCGTCCATCAAGAATCTGAAGGCATTCAACTTTCAGGGCTGGATCGATCAGAACAAAGACAAGCTCAAGCCACCGGTCGGCAACGCGCAAGTGTGGGAGGATGGCGAGATGATGGTTACGGTGGTCGGCGGCCCCAATCAGCGCCGCGACTATCATGACGATCCCACGGAAGAGTTTTTCTATCAACTCAAGGGCAACATTTCTCTGCGCATAATGGAAACACCCGGCAAGGCGCCGCTCGATATCCCGATAAAAGAAGGAGAAATCTTTCTTCTGCCCAAGCACATGCGCCATTCCCCACAGCGTCCGGCCGACACGATTGGAGTCGTGATCGAAGTCCCGCGCCCGGAAGGATCGCTGGACGCCTTCGAATGGTATTGTCCCAACTGCCATCAGCTGGTGTACCGCGCCGAGGTCCAACTGAAAAGCATCGTGAAAGATCTTCCGCCGCTGTTCGAAAAATTCTATGGCGATGAGAGCCGGCGCAAGTGCAGCCATTGCGGTACGGTCCACCCCGGCAAGTGAACATGCGAGCCATCGATATCCACAATCATTTTTTCCCGCAGTCCTGGCCCGACCTGGCGGCGCGCTACGGCACGCCCGATTGGCCGTGGATCAGGCACACCGAGCCCGGCAAGGCCGACATTATGGTGGGAGATCGTTTATTCCGCCATATTTATTCCGCCTGCTGGGACCCCGAAGTGCGCCTCCAGGAGATGGATCGCGATGGCATTGATATGCAGGTGATCTCGGCCACACCGGTGCTCTTCGCCTACGACCGGCCTATCGAACACGCGCTCGACTGCGCCCAACTGTTCAACGACGCCGCGCTCGAACTCTGCGGCCGCGGGAAAGGCAGGTTGAAATCATTCTGTCAGGTTCCGCTGCAGGACACTGATGCGGCCTGCAGAGAAGTGAGCCGCAGCATGTCCGCCGGCCACGTGGGCGTACAAATCGGCAATCACGTCGGCTTGAAAAATCTGGATGATGCCGGCATCGTCACGTTTCTGCATCACTGCGCGGATGTAGGCGCCGCCGTACTTGTCCATCCCTGGGAGATGTTTGGCCGCGATCGGATGCCGAAATACATGATGCCGTGGACGGTCGGCATGCCAGCAGAAACGCAGCTCTCCGTTGTCGCCATGATCCTGAGTGGCGCTCTCGATCGACTACCCAACACACTTCGCATCTGCTTCGCCCATGGCGGCGGCAGTTTCGCGTTCCTGCTCGGGCGTCTCGAAAACGCCTGGCACCATCATCCTGTCGCTCGCGGCGAGTGCGAATATCCGCCCAGCCATTACCTGAATCGCTTGTCCGTCGATTCCGCCGTGTTCGATCAAAGCGCGCTTCACCTTCTTGTGCACACGATGGGAGCCGACCGCATAATGCTGGGATCCGACTATCCTTTTCCGCTCGGCGAAGAGCGGGTAGGTTCGCTCATCCGCGAAAGCAATCTGCCGCAAAATGCAAAAGACAAACTGCTGGGAGGAAATGCCGCCTCATTTCTCGGACTGGCATCCCAATCGGATAAATTCGAAAAGAAATCTGCAGCCGCCATTCCACAGCCTCCCGAGCCAGGAAAACTCACCTACAGTTCGTACCTGAAAGTTCCTGAACTGCTGCAGTTGCAGGAGCCGCAGTCCAATCCCGTGCACCACGATGAGTTGCTGTTCATCATCGTGCACCAGACGTACGAGCTCTGGTTCAAGGAATTGCTCCACGATCTCGACGGCGTGGTCGCAAATCTGCGCCGGGCCGCGGCCGCGCCGCAGTCGCGCGATGAAGTCTACGAGGCGGCCCGCTTGCTTCGCCGCTGCACTGAGATTACGCGCGTGTTGGTGGAGCAGTTCACGATTCTGGAAACCATGCTGCCCACGCATTTTCTCGCCTTCCGCGGCTTGCTCGAGCCCGCCAGCGGCTTTCAGTCGGAGCAGTTTCGCGAGATCGAATTCCTTTGCGGCTTGAAGGACGAAAAAATGCTCCGCTACCACCGGCCCACGCCGGAGGCGTACGCCGCCCTGAAGCGCCGCCTCGAAGAGCCCTCGTTGCACGACGTATTCTTCGGCGCGCTGCGGGCCATCGGAAAATTGCCGCCCGCGCGCGACGGCGCGACTGAACGCGAGAACTTCGAGGCCCGCGCCCGCGCCGTGTATGCCTTATATGAAGATGAGCGGCATCATCGCGACTGGATCGACGTCTGCGAGCGTCTCACCGAATTCGACGAGCTCATCGTGAGCTGGCGCCTGCGCCACATCCAACTGGTCGAGCGCATCATCGGAACCCGCATGGGAACCGGTGGCAGCGCGGGAGCCTCTTATCTCAAGCTGACCCTCGACAAAAAATTCTTCCCGGAATTGTGGGGGGCCAGAACTTTGCTGACCGAGTGAATTATCTTTTTTTGTCACCGACCGCATGAATCGCACGCCCAAAACAATCACATTAATCGGCGCAGGCCTAAACGGTCCACTGCTGGCCATTCTTCTTATAAAGCGCGGCTTCGAAGTCGAGATTTACGAGCGCCGCCCCGACATGCGCCGCGTCCGCCTGAGCGCCGGACGCTCGATCAACCTCGCGATCTCCAAGCGCGGCATTTACGCCCTACAGCAAGCCGGTCTCTGGGAGCGGATGCGCAGCATCATCATTCCCATGCGCGGCCGGATGATGCACTCCACTACCGGCGAGCTCACCTTCCAGCCCTATGGGAAGAACGAGAACGAAGTTATTAATTCGATTTCCCGCGCCGAACTCAATATTGCGCTCATGGATGCGGCCGAGGAGCAGGGCGCAACCATCCACTTCAATCGACCCTGCACGGGATACAACCTGAAAACCGGCGCGATCCGCCTGCGCAATGAAGAAACGCAGGAAACAATCAACGGCGATGCCGGCGTGGTGATCGGCTGCGATGGCTCGGCCTCGGCCATTCGCGGCGAGATGCTCAAGCTCAACCGCTTCAACTTTTCGCAGGAATATCTGAACTACGGCTACAAGGAGCTGACCATTCCTGCCGGCCCGGAGGGGAAGCATCTGCTGGAAACTCATGCCCTGCACATCTGGCCGCGCGGAAATCACATGCTGATCGCACTGCCCAATATAGACGGCACCTTCGCGTGCATTCTTTTCCTGCCCTTCGAAGGAGAGGACGGCTTCGATCGCCTGGCCACGCCGGCGCAAGTGGAATCGTTTTTCGCATCGCGCTTTCCTGACGCAACCCGCCTTATGCCGCAACTGGCGGAAAACTATTTTGCCAATCCCACGGGCGCGATGGTAACGATCAAATGCTCTCCCTGGCACGTGGAAGGAAAATCTCTGCTGCTCGGCGACGCCGCCCATGCCATCGTTCCGTTCTTCGGCCAGGGATTGAATTGCGGCTTCGAAGACTGCACTACCCTCATCGAGCTGCTTGACAGTCACGGCCCCGACTGGCCGCGGGTATTTTCCGAATTCGAACGGGAACGAAAAATCAACACCGACGCCATCGCGGATATGGCCATCGAAAATTTTGTCGAGATGAGAGACCGCGTTGCGGACGCGAAATTCCTCTTCCGGAAAAAAGTCGAGTTGGCCCTGGAGGGGAGGTATCCCACGCTTTTCGTTCCCAAGTACGCCATGGTCACCTTCCATCGCATTCCGTACTCCGTTGCGCTCGCCCGCGGCCGGGTTCAGGACCGCATGCTCGCCGAACTGGCCGACCCTATCGGCCGACTGGAAGACCTGGACTGGGAAAGAGCCGATCGCCTCATTCGCCGCGATCTGACTCCCCTGGAGATTCCCCAGTGACCGCCTTCGACTTCCACAGCGGCGAGGATTTTGCCCTGGCCATGGACGAACGCGATCCACTGGCAGAATTCCGCGAACGATTCTTACTCCCGAAGACGCCTGGCAAACAAATGGCAGGGTCAGGTAACGATTGTGTCTACCTTTGCGGACACTCCCTCGGCCTGCAGCCAAAGACGGCGGCATCTTATATCGAGCAGGAGTTAAACGATTGGGCTGCACTGGGCGTGGAAGGCCACTTTCACGCGAAGAATCCGTGGATGCCCTACCACCGGTTTCTCACCGAACAGACGGCTCAACTCGTTGGGGCGAACCCCCTCGAAGTCGTCGTGATGAATTCGCTGACCGTGAATCTTCATCTGATGATGGTTTCTTTTTACCGCCCCACACCGAATAGAAACAAGATCATCATCGAGCGCGGGGCATTTCCTTCCGATCAATATGCGGTACAGTCACAGATTCGCTTCCACGGCTTCGATCCCGCGACCTCACTGATCGAATTGACTCCACGAGCCGGCGAGTCCTGCGTGCGTGAGGAAGACATCGAGCCGCTGATTGCAAAATCAGGAGAGCAAGTCGCCCTGATCATGCTCGGAGGCGTGAATTACGCGACTGGCCAGGCTTTCGATATGGAGCGCGTCACGCGAGCCGGTCACGCTAACGGTTGCGTAGTGGGCTTCGATCTGGCCCACGCCGCCGGCAACCTGCAGTTACGCCTTCATGAATGGGGGGCCGACTTCGCCGTCTGGTGCAGCTACAAATATCTGAACGGAGGCCCCGGATGCATTGCCGGATGCTTCGTTCACGAGCGCCATGCTCTTTCTTGGGATCTACCACGCTTCGCGGGCTGGTGGGGCCAGGATGAAAAATCCCGATTCGAAATGGGACCGCACTTTCACCCCATGCCCGGCGCCGACGGCTGGCAGTTGAGCAATCCCCCGATTGTCAGCCTCGCAGTTCTTCGAGCCTCGATGGATATTTTCCACGAAGCCGGTATGGATCGTCTCCGCGCCAAAAGTGTTTCGTTGACCGGTTATCTGGAATATCTCCTCGAACGGAACGCTTCTACCAAGTTTTCAATCGTAACCCCGCACGCTCCAGAACAGCGAGGGGCGCAGCTCTCGATCAGAATCCCTCGATACGGACGAGTCCTTTGTGAACGGCTGGCGCAACTGGGCGTCATCGGCGATTGGCGGGAGCCCGACACTTTCCGGGTTGCCCCTGTGCCTTTATACAATTCTTATTATGATGTTTTTCGTTTTGTTAAACGATTTACAACCGCACTGAACGCCGGCTGAACGGCAAGTCCACTGGTGAGTTTTATCCTGTGTTTCTCCCTGTGCCTCGTGGTTTGGCTCTTGATTACTTCGGTAATTCCCGTATCGCCGCCTATCCCAATAAACTCGTGGCGTGGGGCTATCTTCGGCGAAGCAACCGGGCAGGTGGACGGCAGTGGTGTGCGCCGTGGTGGGCGTTTACCTCTGCGCGTCGTTGGTCGCTCCCCGTGGCATTGGGCTAACCGCTTTTGGCGATCTGTTGCAGTCCGCTCTGCTCTTCGTCGCCACGCTCTTTATCGTTTCGAACATCAAAACCGACTGCAAGAAAGCTCAGCTTTTCTGGGCCCTCATGGCAGCCGGCTCCGGCATGTGGCTCTGCGCCCAGGTTTTGTGGACCTATTTCGAAGTTTTCCTGCGCCAGGACACCCCCAATCCCTTCGTGGGAGACGTCGTTCTCTTCCTGCATGTGGTTCCCATGATGGCGGCGCTGGTGGTGCAACCCCACATTCGGCGCAGCGACAGTTCTCTGCGCCTGGTATCGCTCGACTTCTTCCTGCTTCTTACATGGTGGCTTTATCTTTATCTCTTTATCGTGATCCCCTGGCAGTATGTTTCCCCGAACGAAGCGGTCTACGGCAACAGTTTTGATCTGCTTTACGCCTCCGAACAGATCGTTCTGATGGTTGGAGTTGGCCTGGCATGGAAGCGCAGCCAGGGACGCTGGCGGGCCATCTATGGGCACCTGTTCAAAGCGGCATTCTTCTACAGTCTGGGATCCATTCTTGCCGGCGTGGCCATCGACCTTCACCAGTACTACACCGGGTGCATTTACGATGTCCCGCTGGTTGCGGCCATGGCGTGGTTCGCGGCCATAGGAGTGATCTCGCGGAATTTGCCAGATGATCGGCTCCCCGATCAGGAACCCCGGCACAACCAAAGTATGTGGACGGCGCGCCTGGCCATGATCGCTGTATTTTCCACGCCGCTGATGGTGGCCTGGGCTGAATTTGGCGGAAACGCTCCCCAGCGCGTCCGTACTTACCGCCTGTTGCTGACCGCAGCGGCGATGGTTTTCATGGGGGCGCTGGTATTTGTGAAACAGCACTGGATGGACCGCGAGTTGCTCCATTTGTTGCGGCTGTCGCGGCAGAATCTCGACGAGATGTGCCAACTCAAGGATGAACTGGAGAGCAAGGAGCAGTCTCTCCGCTGGCACAGCCTGGAATTGCAAAGAAAAAACCTAGAACTGCAGGAAATTTCCTTCACCGACGCTTTAACCGGGATCTGGAATCGTCGCTACCTGGAGGAAATTGTCACCGCGGAAGCCGGCCAGGTATTGCGAAATTACGAGCGCGCCCGCGGCGGCGATATTCGCAAACTCGATCACCGCGATCTTGTGTTCATTATGGTCGACGTCGATTTTTTCAAAGAAGTAAACGATGTGCATGGCCACCCCGCGGGCGACCGGCTGCTGCAGCGCGTAGCCGAGCGTCTCAGCCGGGTAGTGCGCAAGTCGGACGTGCTGGTGCGGTGGGGCGGCGAAGAGTTCCTCATCATGTCGCGCTCCGCCGATCCGGGCGGCACGCCCGCGTTCTGCGAAAGAATTCTGGAAGTCATGGCCTCGGAAGATTTTGACCTCGGACACGGCGTGCGCGTGCGCAAGACCTGCTCAGTTGGATGGGCGCCTTTTCCCTGGAGCCGCGGCACCTATGAAGCGCTGTGCGCCCAGGAAGTCATCGAACTCGCCGATACCGCACTCTATCGGGCCAAGGCAGGCGGTCGAAATCAGGGAATAGGGATTTTGCCCGGCGAAGGCGCCATCGCATCGGCCCACGCGATCACCTTGCGAGTCTTGCAAAACGACGACGGCCTTCTCACTCGCTCGGTGAAAGTGCAGAACTCGACTGCCAATCCCGGCATCGTTCCTGCAGAAGCGTGGTCCAGCCGGTCGCACAAAGCCTGAGATACGCGCGACGCAGCCTTGGTGTGACTTCGTGTCCTCGTGGTTTCAGAATCTACACACCTACGTAGTTATGCCGCTTGACCTGCAACCTCGCCTTGAATACAGTGAAAACGCGCCACCACGGGGCACGAAGATTTAACATAATTCTAAGCAGGTTACACAAATCCTATGAGGGCACAGTCGATGATGAACGCCAAGAGTGCTTCCCCCAAAACCGGACTCCGCCAGAAAGCTCAGCTCATGTCGGCTTCGGAAATCGAGCGCACCATGGTCCGGCTGGCTTATGAAATTGTCGAGAAAAACGGCGGCGTAGAAGCTTTGGGCCTGGTCGGAATCCGCCGCCGCGGCGTCCCTATCGCCGAGCGCCTGGGCAAAATCATCGCACGCATTGAAAACGCAAAAGTTCCAGTCGGGACGTTGGACATCACATTTTACCGCGACGATCTTTCGACGCTCGGGCCAAAGCCCGTGGTACAGGAGCGGGAAATCGGCTTTTCCATCGAAGACAAGAACATCGTTCTCGTCGACGACGTTCTCTTCACCGGACGGACCACCCGCGCCGCACTAGACGCGTTGTTTTCTCACGGCAGGCCGCGGCGGGTGCAGCTTTGCGTGTTGATCGATCGTGGCCATCGCGAACTACCGGTGGAAGCCAGCTTTGTCGGCCGCAATGTTCAAACCACCATGAATGAAGTCATCGAGGTCAAACTCACCGAAATCGACAACGCGGAAAAAGTTCTCCTCATGGAGAGATAGCAGCTGTGGGCACTGTGCGGACGCTTTGGTGGCGCGGCTTTAAGCTGCGCCATAAATCCGGGGAAAATTAAACGGCGGCTTCAGCCGCCTGGGTTCCATTCCGCTTCCCAGCCTCTGAATCCGCCGTCCTTATCGTTCAATGTTCAATCGATCGCAACTGCTAGGCTATCCGCGTACACACCGCTTTGACCTGCGTGTAGTTGTTCAGCACCTCGTGTCCCATCTCACGGCCCCATCCGGATTGCTTGTACCCTCCGAACGGCAGCGCCGCATCGAAGATGTTGTAGCAGTTAATCCAGACCGTCCCGGCGCGGAGATGCTCCGCGGTGCGGTGCGCCTTGCCCAGATCGCGCGTCCACACGGCGGCGGCGAGTCCGTATTCGCTGGCATTGGCGCGCGGAAGAATTTCTTCGGGATCGGTGAACGGCATCGCCGCCACCACCGGCCCAAATATCTCCTCGCGCACCACCTTCATGTCTTCACGAGCGTTGACCAGGACCGTCGGCTCTACGAAATATCCTTTGTCGCCCTTCCTGTGGCCGCCGGAAAGTGCGCTGGCGCCCTCGGAGAAACCTGACTCGAGAAAACCGCAGACCCGGTTCAGCTGTTCCTCGGAAACCAGCGGTCCCATGTTCGTCTCCGGATCCAGCCCCGACCCCACATTGATCTTCGCCGCCTCCGCCGCAACGCCTTCGACCACCCGGTCAAAAATCGGCTTCTCAATGTAGAGACGCGATCCGGCGCAGCAGCACTGCCCATGGTTGAAGAAAATCGCGCTCGCCGCGCCGGGGATGGCCATGTCCAGATCGGCATCCTTGAACACAACGTTCGGCGATTTGCCGCCGAGTTCCAGCGAAACTTTCTTCAGGTTGCCGGTAGCCGCGTGCACGATCAGTTTACCCACTTCGGTTGATCCCGTGAACGCCACTTTGTCCACGTCGGGATGAGCCGCCAGAGCGCCCCCCGCTGTTTCACCGTATCCGGGCACAATGTTGACCACGCCATCGGGGAAGCCCGCCTGCATGATCAACTCACCCAGACGGAGCGCCGATAGCGGCGTCTGTTCCGCTGGTTTCAATATCACGGTGCAGCCTGCCGCCAATGCCGGACCGAGCTTCCATGCCGCCATCAGTAAAGGAAAGTTCCAGGGAATAATCTGCGCCGCCACTCCAACTGGTTCGCGCAAAGTGTACGCCAGATATTTTGCCCCTGGGGTGTACGGAACTGAAAGGGGAATCGTATTGCCTTCAATTTTAGTAGCCCATCCCGCCATGTAACGGAACAAGTCCACGGCGAGCGGCACATCGGCAGCCCGCGCAATGGTGAGAGGCTTGCCGTTGTCCAGGCTCTCCAGATAGGCAAATTCTTCGGTGTGCTGCTCCAGCAAATCAGCCAGCTTCCAGATAAGCCGGCCCCGTTCCGAGGCGGTCAGCCGCCGCCATGGCCCCTGATCGAAGGCTTTGCGGGCAGCCTTCACAGCCAGGTCTACATCTTCGCGATCGCCTTCTGCCACCTGCGCCAGAACTTCTCCCGTGGCCGGATTGTAAGTCGGAAATGTCTTGCCGGAAATCGCGCCTACCCACTTGCCGTTGATTAACATGGGACGCGGTTTCTCGAGGAAATCCGCGACCTGCGGATGAATCTGCGGTGACACTGCAATACCCATAACGTCCTCCTTATACCGAAAACTGAAAAGATCAGACTGGGAAAATCGAAACTGAAAAGATCGAAACTGAAAACATCAAGCCGAGCTCGAACAGAAATGCCGGCGAGAGATAAAGACCAACATGCATGGCGTGACGCCGACGATGGGGCGCGCAGAAGAGTACGGAACCATGCTAGTCTCCAGCCCCAACAAAAGCAATCCAGGATGTGGAAGGCTTTAGGCGCTGGGAGTCGCCACAGTTTTTCTCAGCGACCTGGGCGGGCCCCTCTCCGCGAGTTCTGCGGTACAAAAGCTTTTGCCTTTAAGCAGCCGGGGAAATGCCGCGCAGTTCACTCCCCATAAGGAACCCAGATGTTCTTTACCTGCGTAGCACGTTCCAGAAACCAGCGCCCCTCGGCCAGTTTGGGGTTGAACCAGTCGATGGCCCGCCCCTCATTGGTCCACACCTGCTTCAGATTCCCGACAGACATCGCCTTCGCGGCCGCCGCGCTGGCTTCATCCGCGAAGCACCACAGAGCGTCAACATCATCATGCTCGGCCAGCGTTTTCAGCAGTTGTGAAACGTAGCCCGTCACAATGTTTACCGCCCCACCCGGCACATCGCTGGTATCGAAGAGTTGATAAAGATCGCTGGTGATCAGCGGATATTGTTCCGATGGAACTGCTACAACTGTGTTCCCCATGGCAAGCAGCGGCAGCACCACAGAGAGGAAACCGAGCAGAGGAGCTTCCCGGGGGCAAATGATGCCCACGGTTCCCAGGGGCTCATTCATTGCGATCGAGATATTGCGAAATGGCGGATTGTGTACCGCTCCATCGAACTTGTCGGCCCAGGCCGCGTAAGAAAAAATTCGCTCGATTCCCAGCTCGACTTCCGCGGCAGCTTGCTCTGCACCTACAGCCGCCGCCAGGCGGCTCACAATTTCCTCCCGCCGTTGCGAAAGATTTTCGGCGCAATAGTAAAGAACCTGGGCGCGGCTGTGCGCTGTCGCTTTCGTCCACGCTGAAGCCTTGCGCGCCGCCTCAACCGCATTGCGAATGTCTTTGCGATTTCCCAGCGAAGCTTCGCCCAGCAAGCGGCCGTCAACCGATCGCACTTCCATGCTGTAGCCGGAGTCGGGCCGCACCTGCTTGCCCCCTATGTAGAGCTTCACCGTGCGATCAATCTCCGGCACTCCAGCCTCAGGCTCATCTTTGGTCGCGCCAGCCGCCGTGGCCGGATGCCCCGCATCGAGCTTCGGAGCCCGCTTAAACCACGCCGGCTGTAAATATTCCAGCAGGCCCTCCCGTCCGCCTTCCCTGCCAAATCCGCTCTCGCGGTAACCGCCGAAGCCGCAGGCCGCGTCAAACAGATTCGTGCAATTCACCCAGACGACGCCCGCCTTCAACTGTGCCGCAACCTGCAATGCAACGTTAACGTTCTCGCTCCACACACAGGCCGCCAGGCCATAAACCGTGTTGTTGGCCAGTTCGACCGCTTCCAGCGGAGTGCGGAACGTCATCGCCGCCAGCACCGGGCCAAAAATTTCCTGCTGCGCCACAATCGATGTGGGATGCACGTTGCTCAAGAGTGTCGGGGGATAATAAAAGCCGCGCGAGGGCAACGCCACCTGCGGCTGCCAGCAGGTCGCGCCCTCTGCGATCCCCTGTCCCACCATGCGCTGAATTCGATCGAGCTGCACGCGCGCGACAATCGGGCCAATATCAATTGCCTTATCCAAAGGAGGGCCGATCCGCAGCGTGTTCATGCGCTCCCTGATTTTTCCCATCAGCACTTCAGCAATGCTTTCCTGCATCAGCAGGCGCGAACCCGCGCAGCAGACCTGGCCTTGATTGAACCAGATTCCGTCGACCAATCCTTCAACCGCGCTGTCAAGATCGGCATCGTCGAAAATGATGAATGGCGACTTCCCTCCCAGCTCCAACGAAAGTTTCTTGGGAGTCGCCGCCGTGGCGCTGCGAATCGCCCTTCCCACTTCGGTCGAACCGGTGAACGCGATCTTGTCCACTCCCTGATGTTTCACCAAAGCCTCTCCGGTTAAGCCGTCGCCAGTAACAATGTTCACTACTCCGGCGGGCAATCCCGCTTCCTGGCAAAGTTCGGCGAGCAGCAGCGCGGTTAGCGGCGTAAACTCCGCAGGCTTCAAAACCACCGTGTTTCCCGTCGCAAGCGCCGGGGCAATTTTCCACGCCGCCATCAACAACGGAAAATTCCACGGGATAATCTGTCCGACCACGCCGCAAGGCTCGTATTCGCCAAATTCCTGATCAACCAACTGCGCCCAGCCCGCATGGTAATAGAAATGCCGCGCCACTAGAGGGATGTCGATATCGCGGCTCTCGCGAATCGGCTTGCCGTTGTCCATCGTCTCCAGGACCGCCAGCAGGCGGGAATGTTTCTGCACCAGCCGCGCCAGGGCATACAGATAACGCGCCCTGACATGCGGCGTAAGAGCGCGCCATTTTGGAAATGCTTCGCGCGCCGCTCTCACAGCAACATCCACGTCAGCCGCCGATCCCTGCGCCACTGAAGCCAGCTTCTCCCCGCTCGAAGGATCGATCGTCTCGAAATATTTTCCGGCGACCGGATCGTGCCATGCTCCGCCAATGAAGTGTCCGAAGCGATGGCCGTGGCGTTCCAGCCACGCCTGGGCCTCTCTTGGATCCTCCGGCGCGGGACCATACTCCATCGTCACGAATTTTTCAGCAATGCTCATGCAATTTTACGTACTGCCGCGAAGTTCGCTGGCGTTAAGCAATGGGATGCCGGTGCTCCGCCGAATACCGTCCAGTCGCGTGATGTTCCAATTGCCGCTCGATATCACCCAGCAATCCGCTTGCGCCGAAACGAAAAAGTTCGGCGCGCATCCACGGCAGGCCCAGTTCTTCCTTCATCATGGCCAGCCAGTCCAGCGATTGCTTTGCAGTGCGAATCCCGCCGGCGGCCTTGAACCCAACAGCCATTCCCGTGCGCTCGGCATATTCGCGAATGGCGCGGCTCATCACCAGACCCACCGGCAGCGTGGCGTTCGTAGATTCTTTTCCAGTAGAGGTCTTGATGAAATCCGCGCCCGCCATCATGGCAACCGCGCTGGCGCGCGCCACATTGCGCAACGTAACCAGGTCGCCGGATGCCAGGATCGCCTTCATGTGGGCCGCGCCACAAGCCTGTTTGAACGCCGCAATTTCGTCATACAAAGCCGCCCAGCGCGCGGCGAAAACATGCGCCCGCGTAATCACGATGTCAATCTCGTGCGCGCCTGCCTCCACCGATCGCCGAATCTCCGCCACCCGCTCGGCCAGCGGCGACAACCCTGCAGGAAATCCCGTCGAGACTGCAGCCACCGGCACGCCGCTGCCCTCCAGCGCGCGTACCGCGGTTTCAACAAATAAGTGATACACGCAAACCGCGGCAACTCTCACTTCGAGTTCTTCAATACCCAGCCTGTCGATCAACTCCTGCTGGAGCGGTCGCCGCGCCTTTGCGCACAGTCGCCGCACCCGTTCATCCGTGTCGTCCCCGGAGAGCGTGGTCAGGTCCATGCATGTAATCGCGCGCAACAGCCACGCAGCCTGCCATTCTTTCTTGACGGTTCTTCGTGCCACTTGCGTCTGCGTGCGGCGTTCGACCGCGCTGGTGTTCACGCGAACTTCCTGCACCCAATTCAGGTCCAGCGGAATTCCAGAGTTGGGCAGCAGCGGGCGCCCGCCCAGCGTCGCGATGAACTCTCCCGCCTGCGGAGGCACTCCGGCCCTGCCCGGGGTTATCTCACGCGCCACTTCGGTATGATTGCGGTTGACCGGCACCGTCTTTGCTTCGCCTCGCGCTGTAATTGTACGGCAGGAAATCCCGCAACGCGAATTCATCGACGGCGGGAATTTCGTTCGGTTCCCTTCGCGAAAAACCGTTGAATTCTACAGCCAGGGTTTACAATGGCCGTCGATTCAGCCATTCATCCAAAGATTGATTGCCATGCGCACTAAGACGCTGCCGGCCAGTGTGCCGGCTAAATTGCTCAAAGCCGCCAGGAAAGTGATGAAGAACGCTCACGCTCCCTATTCCAAGTTTCGCGTGGGCGCCGCGATCCTGCTTTCCGACGGTAAGGTTTTTTCCGGCTGCAACGTCGAGAATGCCTCCTACGGCCTGAGCAACTGCGCGGAGCGCACCGCCATTTTTTCGGCGGTTGCGCAATGCGGACCGGGAATAGAGATTCGCGCCGTCGCCGTGGCCAACGCTCAGGACGCGCCCTCTTCGCCCTGCGGCGCCTGCCGCCAGGTAATATACGAGTTCGGCCCCGACGCCACGGTGTTTTTTCCCGGCGCCGACGGGCCCAAGCGGGCTCACATCACAGAACTGCTTCCGGAAGGATTTCGCCTAAAGTGACCTCGACTTCAACCGTCGCGCGAGATTTCCGCGCCATCGATGCCATCCGCAGGAAGCGCGATGGCGGTGAGTTGTCCAGAAGCGAGATCGAAGAACTGGTGAATGCCTATACCTGCGGCGATGTTCCCGACTACCAGGTTTCGGCGTGGCTCATGGCCGTCGTGTTGCGCGGCATGACACGCGCCGAAACGGCAGCGCTCACCGATGCCATGCTGCATTCGGGAGAAGTTCTCGACTTGTCTTCTCTGCCCGCGAAGAAAGTTGATAAGCATTCCACCGGAGGCGTAGGCGACAAGACTTCGCTGGTGCTCGCGCCGCTGGCGGCAGCCGCAGGCGTAGTCGTCCCCATGATCAGCGGGCGCGGCTTGGGACACACCGGGGGCACGCTGGACAAACTGGAAGCGATTCCCGGCTTCAACGTAAATCTTTCGGTCGCCCAATTTCGGCGGGTTCTCGAAACCTGCGGCTGCGCCATGATCGGCCAGACCGCAGAAATTGCTCCCGCCGATCGCAAGTTTTACGCGCTTCGCGATGTCACCGGCACAGTGGAAAGTCCATACCTGATCTGCGCGTCGATCATGAGCAAGAAACTGGCCGAAGGCATCGACGCGCTTGTGCTCGACGTAAAAACCGGCTCCGGCGCGTTCATGAAAAATGAAGATGACGCCGCATTTCTCGCCGAATTGATGGTCGAAACCGGCGAGCGCATGGGCAAGGAGATGGTGGCGCTCATCACCGACATGGATCAACCCCTCGGCTACATGGTCGGCAACTCCCTTGAGGTCGTCGAAGTCATAGATATTCTCCAAGGCAAGGGACCGGAAGATCTCCGGCAGCTGTGCCTCGAGCTTGCAGGCTGGATGCTTCATCTGGGCGGAGCCACCAGCACTGTTGCTGATGGAAAGAAAGAGAGCGAGAAGCTCCTCGCATCCGGGAAAGCTCTCGCCAAATTTCGGCAGATGGTCGAGTTGCAGGGCGGTGATCCGCGCACCATCGACGATCCCGCAAAACTTCCTCAAGCCCGGCATACGATGACACTTCCGAGCCCGAATTCAGGATTTCTCGCTTCCCTGCAATGCGAGCAGATCGGAACCGCGTGTGTGATTCTCGGCGGCGGCCGCGAGCGCAAGGAAGATTCCGTCGATCCAGCAGTCGGCATTCAGCTTCATAAAAAAGTGGGTGACGCCGTCTCCGCCGGCGAGCCCCTGGGAACGATTTACTACAATGACCAGTCGCGAGCAGATCGCGCTCGCCAACTGCTGAAGGAGAGCTACAAGATTGCCGGTTCACCCCCGCAGCGGAGACCGTTGATTCACCGCGTCATCCAGAAACACGGAGGCAAACACTGAATGGGACGATTCACCGGAATCCTCGGCCTCCTGACCATGCTGGCGCTGGCTTATGCCTTCTCCACCAACCGCCGCGCCATTCGCGCGAAAACCGTGGCCTGGGGCCTGGGCCTGCAACTGCTTTTTGCGGTCTTCGTTCTCAAAGTTAACACCGGGCGAGTCATGTTCCAGAGAGCGGGCGACGGTGTCACCAAACTTCTAAGTTACGCTCACGCCGGAGCGCACTTCGTCTTCGGCGACCTCTCCAATCCAGGATCGCAACTGGGATATTTCGCATTCGGCGTTCTCCCTACGGTTATCTTCATCGCAGCTTTTTTTGCCGTGCTTTATTACTTCGGCATCATGCAGATCATCATCCGCATCTTCGCCTGGGTAATGACCCGCGTCATGGGCGCCAGCGGCGCGGAGTCGCTCAACGTTGCGGCCAGCATCTTCATGGGCCAGACCGAAGCGCCGTTGACTATCCGCCCGTTTTTGGCTGACCTAACCCGCTCCGAACTCATGACCGTGATGACCAGCGGCATGGCGCATGTCTCCGGCGGAATCATGGCGGCGTACATTTTTTTCGGAATCGATCCCAGGCATCTGTTGAGCGCAGTCATCATGACCGCGCCCGGCACTCTGCTGATGGCGAAAATGCTGGTACCCGAAACCGAGCAGCCGAAAACCGCCGGCCGCGTAATCATGAGCACCGAAGAAGAAAAGGCTCAAAAAGAAGAAAATCTGCTGGGAGCAATCGCGCACGGCACCACCGACGGATTGCACCTTGCGCTGAACATCGCAGCCATGCTGATTTCATTCCTCGCGCTGATTGCGCTGACTGATGGCATTCTCGGGGGAATTCATCACTGGATAAACTGGTTCCCTGAAAGTCTGGAGAGAATTTTTGGCGTCCTATTCGCGCCTGTCGCGTGGGTCATCGGCGTGCCCTGGCGCGACTGCGGTTTTGTGGGTACGTTGCTGGGTACGCGCATGGCCCTGAACGAGTTGGTAGCGTTTTCAATGTTGGGCCCGCAGAAAGCCGTGCTCGATCCCCGTTCTTTCACCATCGCGACCTTTGCGCTCTGCGGCTTCGCCAATCTCAGTTCCATCGGAATTCAAATCGGTGGCATCGGTGCGCTCGCGCCCAACAAAAAACAAGAACTTGCCCGCCTCGGCGTTCGCGCCATGCTGGCAGGAACCATGGCCAACCTCATGTCAGCATCCATCGCCGGCATGTTGCTGTGAGGGGCGCGAGTTCGGGGCGCCGCGCTCACAGCCCCATTCCAGAGAACCGGCTTCAGTCGCTGTGCTGTACTCGGGTGGGATTCAAGCAAAAGAGAATTCTATGAAACAAATTTATCGATCATCTGTTGTGATGTCATTTCTTGGATTGATTTTTCCTCTCCTGTCCCTGGCCCAATCTCCGCGCCGCGTGATCATCGACACCGATCCCGGCACCGACGATGCCATGGCCATCCTGCTGGCGCTGAATTCGCCGGAACTCAAAGTGGAAGCGCTCACCGTCGTTCCCGGCAACGTGGAGTCGCCGCAGGGTCTGGAAAATGCGCTAAAGATCATTTCGCTCGCCGGGCGCTGCAATGTGACCGTGGCACGTGGAGCGCTGCATCCGCTCAATCAGAAGTTGATCACGGCTCAATTCTGGCACGGCAAGAATGGTCTGGCCGATGTCGAGCTGCCGCCATCGAAATGCCAGGCCGATCCGCGCTTCGGTCCCGACCTTATCATCGAACTCGTCCACAAGTATCCGCATGAGATTACCCTGATTCCAATCGGACCTTTGACCAACATCGCCCTCGCGCTCTCGAAGGACCCATCGATTGTATCTCTGGTCAAAAACATCGTCATCATGGGCGGATCGATTACGGGAGGCAACGTCAACGGCGCCGCCGAAGCCAACATCTATAACGACCCCGAAGCAGCCCAGATTGTTTTCAATGCCGGCTGGATGGTAACCATGGTCGGCTCCGATGTGGGCGAGCGCACACTGATTACTCGCAAACAGCTCGCGGATCTGCAGTCCTCGCACGGGCCCCAGAGCGACTTCATCGCGAAGATTGCCGAGTTCTACCTGACCCGGAGCGAAAAAAGCGGATACAGCGGCGCAGCCATGTACGACCCGCTGGCGGTCGGCATCGCCCTCGATCCAACTCTGGGTACGCTGAAAGAAATGCACGTCGATGTGGAAACCAAAGGCGAGTTCACCCGCGGAGAAACCGTGGCCAACCGCATGGGATCGAACGAAAACAACGTTCTGCACGGAGACCACTACGAAATCGAGGGTGTGGTCGAATTAAAGCCCAACGCCCGCGTCTGCCTGGCCTCCGACGCCGAGCGCTTCCTGGATCTGTTCGTGAGCCGGCTCAAAGGCAAGTAGGTTGGGCTGTCCGGAATGCGTGTGCTGACGTGGAAGAACGGAGCTTCAGAGCTGGGCATGGAGTCCGTCTCGGAGTCGTCCAGATCTACCCATTCGCCCGCGCCACCAGAAAAATCGCCAGGCCATAAAAAAGAAACATCAAGCCAAGATAAACTTTCGCCCGCCCACCGGCGTTATCGAATTCCTTCCACGCCAGAATTCCCCACAGCGCCGCCACCATCGGAGCCGATTGTCCGATGGCATACGAGATCGCCACACCCGTAAAACTTGCCGCCACCAGATTAAAAACCGTTCCCACTCCCCAGATGCATCCTCCCAAAAGCCCCAGCAGATGCCCCGAAGCGGGTCCGCGAAAAAATCCGGTGAAGCTCACCGGTTCCCCCACCAGCGGATGTTTCATAAAATAAACATTCCAGATGAAACACGAGAGCAGCGCTCCCAGCGTCAGAAACACCGCGGCACTGTAGGGACCGAGCGCGTTGCCGCGGGTCATGGCGTGGGTCATAAACGGCGCCCACAGCCCCATCAGAATTCCGGAGACCACGCAAGTGATCAGGCTTTTTTTCGAGACGGAGCGTCCCCCCGCCGCCAAATTTCCATACGCCTTGCCATCTAGAATCACAGCGATAAATGCACAAGCAACTCCCAGCGCGAGCAAGCCCGCGTTCCCCCTCGGTTGCAGCGCGTAGCTCAGCACCACTCCCACCACCAGCGCGATGCCAATGGAAATCGGAAAGGCCACCGCCAGGCCGGCCATGTCAATAGCCGCCACGAGCAGCAGGTTTGCCAGATTAAACAGCGCCCCGCCGATCAGCGCGTTGACAATATTCGAAGTGTCCGCCGCCCGAACATTATTTAAAAAACTGGAAGCATCGTTCCCCGTGCTCCCCATCGTGAAAGCCAGCACCAGGGAAATCAAAAAGATGCCGGCTGCATAATCCCAGTAGAAAAGTTCGAAGCGATAGCCTTTGACGCCTTTAAAAGTGTTGGCCCACGACCCCCAGCACACGGCGCTCGCGATCATCATCAGCAGCGCAATGCTCAGGCTTGACGGTGTGAACATGGGCTCTCCTTTCGGCGTTCAGGGAAGGCAAACTATAGCAGAAAGTGCGGGCACCATTCTTGAGTTGCGAATCGAAACTTCGAGTCCTTCGTGACCTTAGTGGTTCAAGAATTTCGGACTTTATCCACTCTCCACGCCGTTGACATGCTTCGCGCTCGCCAAATAGACTCGGCCTTCTCAAGCTTCTCGAAGAAATCTATGCCTCGCCCTCGTATTGCCGTAATCGGAAGCGCCAACGTCGATCTGACGACCTTCACCGATCGCTTCCCCAAGCCCGGTGAAACCATCTTCGGACAGAAATTTGATCTCGGATTCGGTGGCAAAGGCGCGAATCAGGCCGTCGCCGCCCGACTGTGCGGAGCCGATGTGTTCATGGTGGCGCGCGTTGGAGATGACCTGTTTGGCCCTGCGACCATCCAGAACTTTCAGAAACTTGGCATTGACACCACTCATGTCAAGCAAGTCGAAGGATTGTCCAGCGGAGTGGCGCCGATCTTCGTCGAGCCCAACGGGCAAAATCGTATTCTGGTAGTCAAAGGAGCCAACGACGCGCTGCGGCCTGCCGACGTCCATGCCGCAGCCGAAACTTTGAAAAGTGTTGACTGCATCGTCCTGCAGTTTGAAATTCCCCTGGAGACGGTGTACTACGCAGTTGAATTTGCACGAAAAAATAGAATTCGCTGCATCGTAAATCCCGCTCCCGGCCAGGCTGTCAACATGCAGGCTCTGGAGCGGCTCGACTATTTTGTCCCCAACGAGAGCGAGGCCGAAACCATCACCGGAATGCCGGTGCGCGATCTTGAAAACGCGAAAGCATGCGCTCAACATTTACTCACCGGCGGCATCCGCCGGATCATCATTACTCTCGGGTCCAACGGTTCCCTGCTGACGGGGCACGGCACAAGTGAGCACGTTGCTCCATTCGCGGTGAAGACCATCGACAGCACGGGCGCGGGCGACGCCTTCATCGGCAGCTTCGCCGTATTCCTCGCCGAGGGTTTCACTGAACTTGAGGCGTTGCGCCGCGCTAATCTGTACGCCGCACTTTCCACCACCGGCATCGGCACGCAGAAATCTTTCTATGATCGCGCACGCTTCGACGCAGAGTGGACCGCGGCGGGCCGAAGGTAAGGCGCTGCATCAGCGGAACGCATGGCGCTGGCGGCTAGCGCCGCAACGGACAGAACTGCTGCGCGCGCGGAATCAGGATAGAGCCCGATTCCAACGTCTCTTCCCATACGAAACTTCTTGACTTCCGAACAACCGCCCATTTACCGTTCTACGGTTCTAAAAGACTCCCGGTTAAAATTCGCACTCAAATAGCAAACAATTCGTCACTTCGTCGTTCGGCCCGGGTCGGCCGAAAGGGGCCATTGATGCTGCATAAGAAGGCGTTCTTTGTTGTCATCTGTTTGCTTGCAGTTTCAGCCTGTCCGGTGCTCTATGGTCAGGCCACCGCCAGCTTTTCCGGAACCGTTTCCGACAAGGCGGGCGCCGTCGTGTCTGGCGCGACCGTCAAGGTCACCTCGCAAGGCACAGGCCTGGCGCGCGAAGCCAAGACCGACGACTCCGGCCACTACCTGATTCCGCTCCTTCCGGTCGCCTTTTACGTGATTCGCGTCGAATCCCCGGGATTCCAGACCACCGAGCAAAAAGACGTTCGGCTGCAAGTCGACGAACAACGCGAAATCAATTTCACTCTGGTGCCGGCATCGGTTTCTTCGACCGTGGAAGTCAGCGCAAGTGAAGTTGCGGTGGAAACCACAAATCCCACGCTGGGCCAGGTCATCACCTCGGAAGAGGTCGCCGACCTTCCGCTTAACGGCCGCAACTTCGTGCAGCTGGCGACGCTGACGCCGGGCACAACTCAATCTACGAATCCAGTCAGTTTCTTCAACGGCGCTCCCAGCAGCGAAGCTTCGACGCGTGGATCGTTCTCCCTTTCGGTCGGCGGATCTCGCGAACAGAGCACCGACTGGCTGCTCGACGGCAACGACAACAATCAGTTGGATGAAGGCGGCATTGCCATCTTCTCGTCGATCGACGACATTCAGGAGTTTAAGGTTCTTACCTACAACTATTCCGCCGAATACGGGGAACGGGCGGGCCCAACCGTGCTGGTCACCACCAAGTCGGGATCGAATCAATGGCACGGATCATTGTTTGAGTTCTTCCGCAATACCAAGCTCGATGCCGACCAATACTTCACTCACAGCCAGGCGAAATTCAATCTGAATCAGTTCGGCGGGTCGCTGGGCGGCCCCATTCGCAAGGACAAGACTTTCTTCTTCCTCGATTATCAGGCCAAGATGCAGCGCGAGGGAGTGTCGTATCCGGGGTTCGTTCCCACTCATAACATGGTGACTCCGGAGGCGAACGGCAACTACGACTACAGCGACAACCCGTTAGGAACACAAATCAACGACCCGTTCACCTTTTCTCCGCTTCAGTGCAACAATGTAGGCGGCACGCTAGTTCCGGTCGCCGTCAATCCCGACGGATCCCAAAACCCAGGCACCCAGAACTGCGACATCATTCCGGCCGCGCTGGTCAATCCCATCGGGGCGAAAGTCGTCGCGCTCTACCCGACTCCGAACGCAACCGGTTCCTCCGGCTTCAACTACGTGGACCAACTTACCCGAAAGCTCAACGAAGGCACCTGGGACGTCCGCCTTGACCACAATTTTTCCAGCAAGGACTCGGCCTTCGTGCGCTTCAGCTACGATCAGGCCACCAACTTCATTCCCGGTGGTTCGCCCACATGGTCGGAGTCTACGGCATTCGGCAGCAATCAATTCATCAATAACCATGGACGGAATCTGGCTCTGTCAGAAACGCACGTTTTTTCGGCGAATACGATCAATCAGTTGAATGCCGGCTTCAACCGGATTTTCAACCACATTCTTTCCTATGGAACCGGAACCTGCGAAGCCGCGATGATCGGAATTCCCGGGGCAAATTTGGGCGGGAAATGTGACGGCATAACCGGCTATCCTGCCAGCCTGAACCAGGCCAGCAACGATTGCGTGGGGTGCGGCATGACCTCATTTTCCATGTCGGCTTACTATTCCGTCGGTGACCGCGGATACGCACCCTATCAAGGTGGAACCAACGTTTATTCCGTTTCGGACACCCTCGACCTGATTCGCGGCAGGCACGAAATTCGTTTCGGAGGAGTCTACCGCGCCAACGAGATGAACGTGCGGAATAACGCGTCACAGGATGGCTTTATCACCGAAACCGGCGCTTTCACCGGCGACGACATCGCCGATGTGCTGGTGGGTGAGATCGGAGTTTTTGCCGCGCACGACCAGACTTTTCTGGGCGCCACGGTGGGACGGCGATGGAAGCTGGTCCGGCCGTTTGTGGAGGATAGTTGGCGCGTCACCAATAACCTCACCCTAAACCTCGGGCTGGCTTGGGCGCTGGTTACGCCCGAAACAGAAGTCGAGAATCGGCAGTCGAACTTCGATGTCGCGTCCCTCACCTGGTTTGTGCCCAAAGGCAGCCCAGGAGGTTGCGGTCCCGCAATTCTACCCTTTGCGTGCACGGCTTCCGACGGGCGTCTGGGCATCCAATTTGATAAAACTGCCTTTGAGCCGCGCATCGGGCTGGCCTGGAAGCCCATGGGAAGCCAGAACACCGCAGTGCGGCTGGGATACGCCATTTACCACGACTCTGCCTGGAACCAGGGAGGTCAAGGCCTCTGGCAGAATCCCCCGTATTATGCGGAAGTAGATCCGGCTACCTTCTCCTACAAATACGGCAACCCATTCGGCTCTCTTTCAGACGGTTTCCTCTTAGCGGCCGCCCAGCCTCCTTCTACTCTGGCTGTACCCGGCGGGTTTATCTATAACGCTCCTGTAAACCCGGACAACTACACCGGGACTCTGCAATCGATGAATCGCGATTTCAAACAGGGCATTGTTCAACAATTCAACTTCAATGTTGAGCACCAGTTGCCAGGCAATATGGTATTGACAGTAGGCTATGCCGGCTCCCGAAGCGCACACATTCTGGTCAGCCAGGTTAACGAAAACATCGGATCTCCATTGGCGTGCCCAGGAACCGGCTTTACGGTGCCTGGCTATACCCTGGGTTGCGGCCGCAATCTCATCATTCCTTCCGCTCCTTTCCAATTAGTCAACAGCAACAACAGTGTAGGCGCTGCAAGATACGACTCCTTGCAAGTGAAGGCGGAAACCAAGAGTGTCCGGCACGGTATTTATGCTCTATTGGGGTATACCTACGCCCGCAACTTTGATTCTGGAATGACTGACGGCCTGGGCACCAATGTCGGCGCCATCTTTTGGCCTTTGCCTGGAACTCAGAAACTGGATTGGGGCCTGTCGCAATTAAACCTGAACGATACCTTCACTGCCAGCGTCCTCTATGATCTGCCCTTCGGTAGAGGCAAGCGCTTCGGCAGCAGCTGGACCGACACAACGAACCGGCTTCTTGGCCATTGGCAGATCAATCTGATCGAGCGAGCCGAAAGCGGATTCCCCCTCTTCGTTGTTGACAGCGCAAACCTTGGCCCAACCTTTGGCGCCCCTCCGGGACCGGGGAACACTGGACAATTCTTGAACTATAACTTCTTCAGCTTCAACCGGCCTGATCTTGTGGGCGATCCCAACCGGCCTGGAGATGAGGGTGGGCAGACGGGATGTCCGACTCAGATTCACACCTTACAAAACTGGTTGAACCCCTGCGCCTTCGCTCACGCCCTGCCCGGAGAAATCGGCACGGCTCCCCGAGGTCCGGCATACGGGCCGCGCTTTGTAAACACGGACTTTTCCGTCATTAAGGATTTCCCGTTGCGAGAAGCGATGAACCTGCAGTTCAGGGCTGAGTTCTTCAATCTGTTCAACCATCCGCAGTTCTTTATAGGTGGCCTTGGAGGTCTCGGACTGCTGGACATCAACGCACCCGCGAGCAACTTCTCGGTGCTCAACCAGCAGGTGAACAATCCGCGGCTGATTCAGTTCGCCCTCAGGCTAAATTTCTAGAGGCTCCGAGAAAGTTTGAAGGCGGGCAGACTGATTCCAGTCTGCCCTTAATTTTGTGATCGAAGCCGCAGTGCACCGTTGCAGCACACCACTGCGCCCCAGACGAGGAAGCCATCGATGCGATCGAAGATGAGGTGCCTGCCTGCGTTCCTGCTGCTATCCTGCGTTCTCTGCTCAGCCCAGCAAAAACGCAAAATCATCATCGACCAGGACGCCGCCGGCCCCGCCGGAACCGACCAGCAATCAATGCTTCTGCTCATCCAGTCGCCGCAAACCGAGGTGCTGGGCATCACCGTCGTGACCGGCGATCAGTGGCTTCGTGAAGAAGTCGCGCACACCCTGCTCATGCTGGAACTCATCGGGCGCACCGATATCCCCGTCGTGCCCGGAGCGGAGTATCCCTTGCTCAGAACAAAGGAAGAAGCCGAAAGTTGGGAGCAGCAGTTCGGCAGGGTGGCATGGCTGGGCGCGTGGACGCCGAGGTATTATCATCCCCCGGATGAGTTAGGCGAAATGCAGGAGGGCAAACCCACAACCAAGCCTGCCGACGAGGATGCAGCTCACTTCCTGCTGCGCATGGTCCGCAAGTATCCCCACGAGATAACGATTTACGAAGGGGGCCCCATGACCAACCTGGCCCTCGCCATTTCCATCGATCCGGAATTTGCGTCGCTGGCGAAAGAACTGGTATTCATGGGCGGCAGCTTGAATCCTCACACCGACAATCCCGAGTTCGTCAACGCTCCCACCCGCGAGTTCAATCTCTGGTTCGATCCCGAAGCCGCCCACATCGTACTTCGCGCGCCGTGGAAGAAGATTGTTTGCACCGCCGTAGATATTTCCGTAAAGACCAACTTGACCCCGGACATGCTCGATCGCATCAGAGCCGCCGATACCCCCGTGGCGCGCTACGTGGGCAAGTACACGCGTCTCCGCGCCAGTTACAACTATTTATGGGACGAACTCGCCGCCGCGGCCTGGCTCGACCCCGGCATCATCACAAAAAAAGAAGCGCTGTTCATGGATGTAGATATTGACCATGGCGCGGGATACGGCAACACTCTGAATTGGACGGCGCAGGATAAGCCGAGGTCTGAACTGCCGCCACTCGAAGTACAAGACGATCTTGACCTCGACAGATTCTATAAAATGTTCATCGCCCTTCTGACCGCGCCGACTCCCAGGAAATGAGCTGCTCTTCCTGATACATCGCTGGAGCAGCAATCAAGAAGCAGGGGCCACGACTTTCTGATTCCTTTTGGGAATTTCTACCGCTCTTCCCGCCGCGGGAAACCCCCTTGGACATAAACCCCGCTTCGCGCTTGACCGCGCCTTGGCGAAGCCGCTAGCGTCGAACAGTAAGTTTTCGGAATCAAATTCCAGCGGCGGGCCGCCTCAAGTTCAGGCGGGGCGAGCGGAGGGGCGGGACTGATTATCCGATGGGAACGGCAGGTTCGGAGCTCTCGGGACCGGTGGCGGCGGTTTTCTTGCTGGCGGAAAATCGGCTTTTACGGGAAGCCTTATTGCGGGTGCTTTCAAAAAAAGACGACATTCAGGTCGTCGGAGCAGGCTCTTATAGCCCCGACACCATGGAACAAGTTGAGCTGGCCCATGCCCACATCGTCGTGCTTGACTCCGTCTCTGCCGTGCTGGCGGAACGCAGTATCGTCGGCCAATTACACCAACTGAATCCAGCCATACGAGTAGTGATGGTCGGCATGGAGCTCGATGAGGCCGTGTTTCTGCGCGTGATTCAAGCCGGAGCTGTCGGGTACGTGCTCAAAGACGCTTCCGCACTTGAAGTGGCGCGCACGGTTCGCGCCGTTGCCGCCGGCGAAGCCGTATGCCCGGCCACGCTCTCGCTTGCCTTGTTTCGCTGGGTGGCCGGGCAGAAAGCCGGCCCTCCCGGTTTTCACCTCAAAAACAGGCTCGGCCTCAGCCGCCGCGAGCAGCAGTTAGTCGGGCTGATTCGCCAGGGCCTCACCAACAAGGAAATGGCCAGCCGCCTCAACCTCTCGGAACAAACCGTCAAGAACCACGTTCATCGAATGTTACGGAAGGTCGGGGCGCCGGACCGGCTTTCCATCGTGGAAGTTTGCTACAACCAGGGCCTTAACGTTTAGGCGCGCCCCGTCTCGGATAGTGTTATGAGTCGTCGGCCCCCTTCGCCATCAGCATATTTTCCAGATCCTGAGCGCCAATGCCTTCAAAGTGCGGCACCACCGGCACCGCTCCCGCTGCGGCAAGCTTTTCCGGCTTCTCATGTAGCGCCACTCCAACGCACTGCAAGCCCGCTCCCACGGCAGCGCGAATCCCTGAAATGGCGTCTTCAACCGCCAACAGGCACGCAGCCTCAAGCCCCAAGTGGCTGCAGGCCAGCCGGTAGATCGCAGCGTCGGGCTTGCCGAGTCGCACATCTTCCCCGGTAACGACGACCTGGAAACAATCCTGTAAACCCAGTTCCTTCAGGGTGAAGCGCGCCCGGTCCCGGCTCCCGGAGGTGGCCACAGCCAAAGCCGCGCCGCCTGCGTGCAATTCCCGTGTCATACGGACTACGCCCGGAACCGGGTTAACCGCAACCTGCATCTGGCGAAAAATGCGATCCTTGCGCCGTCCCAGTGCCTCCAGTTCCGGGCCGGCGCACTCACCCAGAAAATGCAGCAGAATTTCCCGCCGTTTCCGGCCATCGAGAACAAAATCCAGTTCGCTGTCGGGCACCTCTCGCCCCAAGCTTCGAAAAAAAATACTCCAGGCCTCGCGATGAACCGCATGGCTGTCGACCAGGACTCCATCCATGTCGAAAATCACTCCGCGCAGCCTTGCGCCGTTCACAAATTCGCCTCGGAGGCCGCCGGTCGCGATGGCTGAACTGACACGCCACGGCGGTCGATCCCCGGCCAGGTGGTTTGCGCCTGCTCGTAGTTGGCCATAGTGCCGATGTCGACCAGATAGTCGGCGATATAGTAAGCTTGCATGTTCCCGCGCAATTGCGGCAGAACATGGAAGCCGAGATCTGCCGGCAGGCAGGTTGGAATGAAATCGAACAGCGCAGGGCTCGCCATCATGAGGCCGGAAAACACGCAGTTGCCCTGCGCTCTCTCCGGCTTCTCCTCGAAGTCGACAATCAGGCCGTCACTATTTGCGATGGCCACCCCGCACCGCGAGGGATCGGGCACCTGATATAAGCCGAGAGTCGCCATCCGGTCATGGCGCAGATGAAACTCCCGCATGCTCCTCAAGTTCGTGTTGGTGAGTACATCGGAATAGAGAATCCAGAAAACATCATCGCCGCCCACCCAGTCGCGATGGGCCGCGAGTGTTCCGGCAGATCCGAGCAATCGATCTTCGTGAACGAGGCGAACGGCCACCCCAGTATTGCTACGCTCCAGGTGCTTCTCGACCATCGCGGCATGAACATGCAAGTTGATGAGCACTTCGGTGATGCCGGCCCCGGCACACAGATCGAGCCAGATATCGAGCAGGGGGCGGCCGCGAATCGGAACCAGGCATTTGGGAAGGGAATCGGTAAGCGGCCGCAGCCGGGTGCCAAGCCCGCCCGCAAGCAGGAAAGCTTTCACGGTACAATCCCTCGTCTTGAACCCTCTTCCGATCTCATCCCGCGGTCGCGGCCAGCGGCAAGAACGTCCAGTGGGTGCCGGCATGCACGTCGTGATCGATGAAAGGGTCGTTCACAATCACCTGAGCTCCCTGGGCGTCGAAGGCGAAGGCCATTTCCTGCACGCCCTCGCGCTCCATGGCCGAGCGAACTCCTTGCTGGCAGGACGGTTCGCAGTACAGCAGCAGAAAGCCGCCACCGCCCGCGCCCGTGATCTTCCCGCCCAACACGCCATGTTCGCGCGCTATTTCATAAAGCCGGTCGATATGCTGGTTGGAAATATGCGGCGAGATCCGTTTTTTTGCCTGCCAGGCATCGTGGAGGAGGTGCCCGAAGTGTTCCAGGTCGCCGCAGCGAAGAGCTTCCTTCATGGTGGCGGCAGCCTCCTTCACCCGATGCAGCGCCTCGATGGTCGAGCCTGACGACTCGCGCGCCGATTTTTCCTGATCGGCGAGAATATCCCATGAATGATGCGCCGCTCCGGTAAAGAACAGCATGAGGTTCGACTGCAGATGGGAAAGCACGCCCGCATCCAGGTGCAGCGGCTCAACCAGCGTGCTCCCGTCGGGATTGAAGCGGATGTAATTCAGCCCGCCAAAAGCGGCGGCATATTCGTCCTGCTTGCCCACGTGCCGCCCCAAGCCGCAGCGGGTGATGCGGTAGGCGCGCTCCGCCAGTTCGTACTTCGAGAGCGGGCTGCGCAGATAGGTGGTAAGAACTTTCAGCAGATTCACGCACACGCTCGCCGAAGATCCCAGCCCTGTGCCCGGAGGAATTTCCGAAGCCAGAAACATGTCGGCGGCAAAATTCGCGCCCAGATCCTTCAGCACAGCCAGAGGAATTTCCAGCCCGCCGTCCTGCGCCGGCAGCGCCGCCAGATCGCTCCAGTTGCCGAACAGCCGCAGGTCCGAGGAGATGACCTGGATGCGGCCGTCGGTGCGCTTGCCCACAATCGTATAGAAGTACTTGTTGATCGCCGTGCTCAGGACGGCGCCGCCGAACTGCTCGTAATAGGAGGGCAGGTCGGTGCCGCCGCCGCCTAAGCTAATCCGAACCGGGCTGCGTCCGATGAGCATGCTGAAACATCTCCGGAAAAGGCTGGTTGCCCGAAAAAAAGTTAATCGACTGCGGCGCAGCTTCCACCGCGCCGGCTGGCCGCGGCGGCGAAGGTTGTCTCAGGCGCGAGGTCAAAGTCCAAACCGTTTCCAGCAGAAGCGACAAATCCTTCAGCAACGATGGCGGCTGCAGCATGTACTGCAAGTCGAGCCGGGTCTTGTCCTCGGAGGCATGCTCCTCCCGTAACCCATTCACCTGCGCCAATCCTGTTATGCCCGGTCTTACCGAGAGCCGCTGCTGCTGCCATGCGGAGTAGGAGCGCGCCCGCTCCGGGCTTTCCGGACGGGGCCCCACCAGACTCATCTCCCCCCGCAGCACATTCCAGAACTGCGGCAGCTCCGAGATGCTCGCGCGGCACAGCATGCGTTCGAAAGCTGACCCGCTGGCGGGATCGCGATCGACGTTCAGGCGCAGCATGGCAAACTGCCGCCCCCCCCAGCCCACTCGCTTCTGCCGGCGAAAAGCCTTCCCTGCCGAAAAGCGCAGCACCGCGCCGCACGTCAAAACCACGGGGAGGGCCGCAATTCCCAGAACAATGCCCAAAGCGAGATCGAGGAAGCGCTTGCCGACCCGCGCCGAGGCGGGAGGCGACATCTCCCCGAACTGCAGCAATGGCACCCCTCCCAGATCGAGCAGGTTGGGACGCGACAAATAAAGTTCGTAAGGCTGCGGCACCAGGCTCACGCGAAGCGCCTGCTGGCGGCACAGCGCCACCAGGTTCAGAATCTCGTTCGAGGCCGGGGGATGCGCCAATACCAGTTCGTCCACTTTCAATTCGCGCAGCAGGCCGACCACTTCCAGGGTGGAAACCGGGCCGCGGCCGGCAACCACCTCCCCGCCGGAAGCCAGAGCCGGGCCATCCCCGCTGGGACAGAGAAATCCGATCACCTTGCACAGCAGTTCAGGATGGCGGTTGAATTTTGCCGCCAGTTCACTGGCCAGCTGGTCCGAGCCCAGAATGACCACGCGATGCACATCTCCCAGCCGGTACCGCCGCAATACCCTGCGCAGCGCCACCCGGCGAATGCAAAGAAATCCAGACAGGAGAAACACCACGAACACGCTCAGGGTGAGCCGGCCCACGTATTGTCCGGAAACGCTTCCCACCGCCAGCAACAGCACCATCAGCACGGCGCCCGCCAGCAGCAGGCGCGAGACCAGCGCCGCCTGTCTCCACCCGCCGCGGAAGCCGTCGAGATGCATGTTCTCTGAAAGCAGCACCCAGGCAAAAACCGTGCACACCACGTAAACCACAAAGTTAAAGGGCCCCAGCGGCGGCTGACTGCGATGCAGTTCGTAGCTCAGAGTCTGTTCGGCGGCCAGCGCGATGGGAATCCACCCCAGGTCGGCGGCCAAAATCCGGTTGCGGAGATGTTCTGGTTTCATGCGCTTGTTCGGCTGCATTGTCGTTTGTTCCCGCCTACCGGGATGCGGCCGCAGACCGTGCCTGCGGCGTCGCAGCGTCTATGGTGGTCGGTTGCATCCGGTGCCGCAGCAGGCGAAATACGGCGTGAGAGATCGACATGTGAAGGTCTTCGATGATCTGCATGTTGTCGGAGGGAACCACCACGCAGACGTCGCACAGCGCCCGCATCTTCCCGCCTTCAAAGCCCGTGATGCCAGCGGTAACCGCCCCCGCCTGGCGCGCCCACTCGAGCCCCGCCAGCACGTTGGGAGAGTTGCCGCTGCCGCTGATGGCAAACGCGACGTCGCCCGCTTCGAGCAGGTTTTCCATCTGCTCGCGGAAGATGTTCTCGTACCGCGTATCGTTTGCCCAGGCGGTCAGCAAAGCGACATTGTCGGTGAGGGCAACCACGCGCAGGCGTTTTCCACCGGCGGGCGCAGTCCCTTTCCCCAGGTCGCAGGCCATGTGCGAGGCCAGGGCCGCGCTGCCTCCGTTGCCGAACAGGAAGATGCTCCGGCTCCGGCCATAAGCTTCCAGAAAAACCTGGACCAGATCGTGAATGGTTTCGAGCGGAAGCCGGTGGATGGTGCGGGTCAACTGCGCAAAGTATGAGGAAGCGTCGTGGGTCGTGGTCATGGTCACGGTCATGGATTGTGGATATAGATAATGGGTGTGGATACCGATGTGATTTGGGTTCGGCTGCGCCAGAGGCACGGTTATTTGCCCGAGCCGCGTACCACTTCCCTTACGGTGCGCAGCAGAATCTCGAAATCCAGACTCAGCGACCACCTTCGGATGTATTCCAGATCCAGCCGCACCCAATCGTCGTAGTCCCGCACCCGATGGCGGCCGCTCACCTGCCACAGGCAGGTGATGCCCGGTTTTACCGCCAGCTTTTGCTTTTGGAATTCGGTGAAGCGCTCGAATTCCGACTGCAGCGGAGGCCGCGGGCCCACCAGGCTCATGTCCCCCTTGAGCACGCTGTAGAGTTGCGGCAGTTCGTCCAGGCTGTAGCGGCGCATCCATCTTCCGGCTTCGGTTACGCGCGGATCGTTAGTCATCTTGAAGGCCGGGCCGATCATCTCGTTCGCCGCCTCCAGTTGGGACTTCAAGTCGTCGGCGTTGCTGACCATCGAGCGGAATTTGTAGCTAAGCACCGGCCGCCCCCTCAACCCGGCAATTCTCCAGCGGTAAAAAACGCCCCCCGGCGAACTGAACTTGACAGCCGTCGCGAGAAACAGCAGCAGCGGCGAAAGCAGGATCAGCAGCCCACCCGCGCCCAGTAAATCGATCAGCCGCTTGATTCCAAGCTGGAACGTGCTGCCCCAGTTTGAGGAGAAGACGGCAGGGGAATAATCGATGGCCCGGGTGGTCATCACGATCCCGCTAGCCGCAGCAATTCCTGCTCCAACCCCGACAAAATTGTCTCCTTCTTCAGTTCCGAGACGGCGTATTCCCGGGCCTTGCGGCCCAGCCTCTGCCGCAAGTCTGCATCATCGGCCAGTTGCCCGATGGCCTGGCAGAAAGCTGCTGCGTTTCCTGGATCGACCACGATTCCCCGGCCCTCGACCGCATGGGCCAGCTGGGTATCGCGCCGGGAAGTGGCGATCACCGGGCGCCCGCTGGCCAGCATGCCGGTCAGCTTGGAAGGCATGACCAGATCGGCGGCATCCGCTTTCTGCGGCAAAAGATGTATATCGGCGAGATTCAGCAGGTGGTTGAGCCGGTCCAAAGGCTGCAGTGGTATCCACTGGACATTGGCCATCTGGCTGGTAAGCTCCGCCAGCCTCGCCTTGCCCGGGCCCTCCCCGCAAAAAACGAAGCGCAGCCCGGCACGCCCGGCCAGCTTCCCCGCGGCTTCCGCCAGTATTTCCAAACCCTGCTTGCCCGCCATGGTTCCCGCGTACAACGCCACCATCTCCCCGTCCGGAATGCCCAACTCCCGGCGCAGAGGGCTGGGCTGCGGCAGAGGAAAAATCGCGTCCGTATCCACCCAGTTCGGAAACAGCCTGCAGGCCTCCTCCGGCACTCCTTTGAGTGTCAGCCGGGACAGCATCTTCGCGGAAATCGTCGATACCCGGTCAAAGCCTGCCATGCCCTTCTCTTCGAGCCAGGCCACCACAAAGCGCAGCTCGACCGGCTTCAATTGCCCCACTTCGAAGGCGGCGTCGGCTTCAAAATCCTGCACGTGCAGCCAGGTCCTGGCCCCGCAGAGCCGTCCTGTCAGCCATGCCGCCGGCAGGCAGAAAAGTGTAGGCTCGACCGCCAGCACCACCTCGGGCTGCCAGAAGACTTGCCGCAGCATCGCCGGAAGACTGGCCAGGGCAAAGCTGACGAGATGCACGATGCGCTTGCCCGGCGAGGGCTGCGGCGGAACCCACAGCGGGCAGCGCAGCACGGTCAGGCGGCCATGCCTCCCGGCCCGACTCGCGAGCACATGATCCTCGCAGCTATACCGCCACGGCGAAAATCCCTGGGCAACTTTCCAGTGCGGATATGACGGGGGAGCGGTCACCGCCCGCACTTCATGCCCCCGGCCCGCCAGCCATTCCGCCATCTCGCCCGTGTACTTGCCCACCCCCACCAGTTCGGGGGAAAAGCTGAGGCCGTAGATCAGGATGCGCACGGGACCGGTTTGAAAGGGCCGCCGGCTGCGCTTCCGGATGCCCGCCGGCAGAAATCCGCATAGGTCTGCTGCAGGCCTTCGCGCAGTCCGATTCGCGGCCTCCACCCCAGAGCCCTCAAGCGGCTGGAGTCGAGAAGCTTGCGCGGCGTCCCATCCGGCCGGGCAGCGTCGAAGGCCAGTCTCGGCTTCACTCCAACCACCTCCGCCACCAGCTCCGCCAGCTCCCGCACCGTCATGTCCTCTCCACTGCCGAGGTTAATCAGGGGCGCGGCCGGGTTCCCGTCGGCCAGCTCGGCGAAGGCGTCGGGCGGCAGGTTCATGAGCGCAAGGCAGGCTGCGGCGGCGTCGTCGGCGTGCAGAAACTCCCGCCGCGGAGTCCCGCTGCCCCACAGCACAACTTCATTTGCGCCTTCGATCTTTGCCTGATGCATCTTCCAGATCAGGGCGGGAATCAGATGCGAGTTTGCCGGATGATAGTTATCTCCCGGCCCGTAGAGGTTCGCCGGCATGGCGGCCAGAAAGCGCGTACCGTACTGGCGATTGTAGGCGCGGCACATTTCGATTCCGGCAATTTTGGCCACGGCATAGGCCCGGTTGGTGGATTCGAGCGGGCCGCTCATCAGCGACTCTTCGCCCACCGGCTGGGGAGCCAGCCGCGGATAGATGCAGCTCGATCCCAGAAACAGCAGGCGCTCGACCCCGCTGCGCCAGCATTCATGGATCACGTTGGTCTGAATGCGCAGGTTCCGGCGGATAAATTCCGCGGGCTCGCGCTGATTCGCCAGAATGCCCCCCACCCGGGCTGCGGCCAGAAATACGTGGCGGGGCGGGTGCCGGGAAAAAAATTCCCGCACCACGTCCGCGTCCTCCAGGTCCAGCTCGCTGTGGCTTCTGAACAGCAGGTTCGGGTATCCCGCCTGCCCCAGGCTCCGCAGCAGCGCCGAACCCACCAGGCCGTTGTGTCCGGCCACGAAAATGCTCTCGGAGGGATGCATCGCCTGCGCCAAGAATTCTTCCGTCCTGCTGCCCCTATTCGTAGTGGGCAAATACTTTGTAGCCATTGCTCTTCACCAGCCGGTCGCGTTCCGCATTCACCAGGTCGGCAGCCACCATCTCCCGCACCAGCTCGGCGAAGGTCACGCGGGGGAGCCAGCCCAGTTTCGCCTGCGCCCTGGCGGCGGAGCCTTGCAGCGAATCCACCTCGGCCGGACGCAGGTATTGCGGGTCGAGGCGCACAATGCAACGGCCGAACTGGTCATAAGCCCTTTCCTCGGCGCCGCTTCCGCTCCAGCGCAGCCCCATCTGCAACTCTTTCGCCGCGGCCTCCACGAACTCCCGGATCGAATGCTGCTCCCCGGTGGCAATCACGAAATCCTCCGCCTCTTCCTGCTGCAGCATCAGCCATTGCATCTCCACGTAGTCGCGGGCATGGCCCCAGTCCCGCCGCGCCTCCAGATTCCCCAGATAAAGACACTCCTGCAATCCCAGCTTGATGCGGGCTAGCGCGCGCGTGATCTTGCGGGTCACAAAGGTCTCGCCCCGCACCGGCGATTCGTGATTGAACAGAATCCCGTTGCAGGCGTACATGCCATAAGCCTCGCGGTAGTTCACCGTGATCCAGTAGGCATACAGCTTGGCCACGCCATACGGAGAGCGCGGATGAAAGGGGGTGCGCTCGGTCTGCGGCGTCTCCGCCACCAGTCCGTAAAGCTCGGAGCTGGAGGCCTGGTAAAAGCGGACGCTTGTTTCCATGCCCAGCACCCGCACCGCATCCAGCAGCCGCAGGGTGCCCAGCGCGTCGGCGTTGGCGGTGTATTCCGGCTGCTCAAACGACACCGCCACGTGGCTTTGCGCCGCCAGATTGTAGATCTCGTCGGGCCGCACTCTTTCCACCACACTGCGCAGGCTGTTGGCGTCGGTCATATCGCCGTAGTGCAGGAAAAACCTGCGCCCTGGCTCATGCGGATCTTTATACAGATGATCCACCCGCTCCGTGTTCAAAGACGAGCTGCGGCGCTTGATGCCGTGCACCTGATATCCCTTGGCCAGCAGAAACTCCGCCAGATAAGACCCGTCCTGGCCGGTAATGCCGGTAATTAAAGCTTTCTTCATAGATTTTTTTTGGGGTGGGATTTCGGGGACGGTTTCCTGAAATCAGTCGGCCTTCAGTGCCACCGCCACCAGGCAGTCGCCCCGCCGCTTTCGGTTGCCCCAGCCGAGCAGCGGAAACAACAGCCCGCGGCACAAAATCAGCAGGGGAAAAATCAGCACCGGATTCCTCAACTGCCGCGTCGGCCGTCCCCGCCGGGCAAACAATCGCACTACCAGCGAAGACGCCGCCCACAGCGCAGGCGTGATCTGCCGCATTTCCACCAGCTCAAATCCGCTCGCTGCCAGCAAGTCCCCCAGCGTGCGCGAAGAGAACTGGGTCAGATGAAACGGGACGTGCCAGTGGATCCACCAGCGGCCAAAAACCCGCCGCAGCCAGCTTTCGCTGTTGGGACAGCTGATCCATAGCTGGCCGCCGGGATTCAGCAGGCGGCGAACAGCAATCAGCATGGCTTGGGGATCGGCTACGTGCTCCAGAACATTCGAGAGCACCGCCACATCGTACAGCGCCGCCGGGGCAAATTGTTCGAGCGGCCCGGTGAACACGGCGAATCCGGCAGCGCGTGCCCGGGCCGCCGCTTTTTCGTTCAGCTCGGTGCCCTCCGCCTGAAAGCCGTTGCCGGCATATTGCTTCAGCGTCCGCCCTTCATTGCAGCCGATATCGAGCAGGCGGCCCGCTCCCTTGCGCGCGTGAAACGAGACGTCGCCATCGACCAGAATCCACCAGCGGTACAAGGGAGAAGACAGAAACCATTCCCGCAGCCCGGTGTACGGCGTTCCGCGCTCGCCGGAAAAATTGTAGAAACGCTCATAAAGCTGTTTCAGCTGAGCCGGCTCCGGAAGCGGAAAAAGCCGCTCCAGGCCGCACCTCGGGCAGCGCCGGAACTGGTATTCGCCTTCTATGCCAAAGCGGGTGTCGAGCAGCCCGCTGATTTCGGTTGCCGTCGGCCCGCCACATCCCGGGCAGAGAGTCTGGGCGGCTTCGACAGCTGGACCTGTCCGGTCGCAGCCCACCCTCGCCGCCGGCCATGCCTGTGGTGCCGAATGCATAAAATTGATTGAAGAAAGCTGGAGTTTTCCGCAGCCGGTCAGGCCGCGGCTCGCGCCCGAGCCCCGGCCGCTTCCATGCGGAAAATCCAGATCAACGCCCCCACCTCGACCAGGTTGAAGACATTTTCCGCGAAGGTGCAGCGGGCAAACCAGATCAGCACCACGAAGGAAACCGCCGACAGCAGAGATGCGCCCTGCGGCCGCCCGGCCAGATACCGTTCATAGCGGCTGACCAGCCAGGTAAAGCCGGGCAGCGCGAGCAAACTCCAAACCCCAAAGTTGGCGTAGGCTTCGCCCAGCGCGGTCGCGCACAGGCTGGTAGTGTCCCCCGGCTCATAGCACACGGCGGCCTGGCTGGTGAAGTCCAGCGGGCGCTCCGGATAAAGGCTGCGCGGCAGCCAGAAGGTGAACAGCCGCCCGTAGGTCGCGCCGTGCAGATAGCCGAAGCGCCCACCAAAATCGTTGACCACGTGCAGCAGCAGCAACACTCCCTGGCCTTCGGTGGCATACATCAGGCTGGACAGCGTCCGGCTGCCGACTTCCTGCGCCTGGGCCGCGGCCGAATCCGGCAGCCGGCTCAGATCGTGCCTTACCGCTCCCCAGGCGGCAAACAGCAAAACCAGCAGGGGAGAAGCCGCCAGCAGCAGGGCCACGATTTTCTTCCGGCCATAAAGCCAGCTGGAGGCGAGAAAGGCCAGCAGGTAAAAAGCGACGAAGATGCGGTTGCCGCTCATCGCCATCTCGAGGAGCAGGAATAATCCGATCAGCGCCGTGAAGCCCCATCGCACCTTGCGCTGCCTCAGCCCCCGGCTCAGGTGCAGCGCGGCCGCGCCGGTGAAGAGCAGCTGGTTGGCCAGTTCGAGGCGCGTGAACACGGTGAAGCTTCCGCCCAGGCGCGCGGAAAGCTCGGCGTTGCGCCGGTACCAGTGAGAAATCAGGAATGCATCCGCGCCCCCCAGCAGCCACACATAGACGACCCAGTCGGCCACCGACAACGCCATGGTCAAACGAATCGCGCGCTCCAGCCGAGGCAAGGAAATCATGCCCTGGCCGCCCGGCCGCGCCGCCGCCGGCTGGACCAGCGCCCAGGCCGTCCCGCAAGTCAAGATCATGGCCAGCCAGGTCAGGAGATAGGGCCGGAAAAATTCCGGGTTGGATAGATTCACCTTCGTCCACGCCTCGGTCAGGCCGTCTGCGGGCGGCAACTCGTAGCCGCCATGCAGCGTCAGGATGGTAAGCGGAGCGATCAGAAAAAATCCCAGGCCGGCCAGCCATCCCAGCAAGGGCGTCAGCTCGGAAGAACACTTTTTCACCCTTTGCAGCGTCGCCCCGTAGGCAGCGAGAAGAATGGCCAGCAGCAACCAGTAGAAAGAAATCATCCTGACTCGCTCCAGTGCAACTGGAACGCCGGTGTCACACCTTGGCCAGCGGCGATCCCGCCCCGGCCCGCGCTTCGGAAACCATCTCCGGCGACGGCGGCGCTGCCGCGCCGGCAGTGCCGGCCCGCCCCGGCCGTTCGGGGCCGCCCATGATCGCCCAAAACCTCGCCGCCAGGCTGGGATTGGCCAGCGCATGATAGTCCTGAAAAGCGTTTTCCCGCATCCCCGCCACCCGGTCGCGGTCCAAGGCCAGCCGCCGCACCGCGCCATAAAGCGAGGCTTCGGGACGGTTGTGGTCAAACAGCAACCCGTTTACCCCGTCGCGGATAAAGCTGGGCTCCGGGCCGTGACCGCGCAGATCGTTGTGGGTGACGACGGGAAGGCTCAGCGACATCATATGAATCACGCTCAGGCCTGCGATGCCGGGATAGCAGCCGGCAAAACAGGCAAGCGAGATACGGCGGATTTCGCCGCCGTCATAGGACGCGCCGTGAAACCTTACCCATGGCCAATCCCGCGCCCGTGCCTCCAATCCCTCCCGCTGTTCGCCATCTCCGATCACGTGCAATTCGAGGGGTAGGCCGTCCTCGCGGCGGATGCGCTCGAGCACCCGCATCAGCAACTCCAGGCGGTTACCTGCGCGCAACCGGCCGATGAACAAGATTCCCCGCTCCTCTCCCGTCTTCTCCCGGGGCCGCACCGGGAAGCGGTTGATAAGCGAATTGTGCGCCACCGTCAGCTTGGCGCCGGAAAATCCGTTTTCCAGAAATGCCTCCCGGACAATGGGGGCGTAGCAGACATACGAGGTCAGCAGTTCCAGCATGACGCGCATCATCATCCGGTAGGCGCCGCCGATCCGGCCGCGACGGTAAAACCCGTGGCCGTGGGCATATGCCGGGATGCCACGAACCTTCGCCCATAGCAGCGTCATCCAGAAGGTAAGGTAGCGCGGGTTGGCATTGACCAGGACCGCTCCGGGACGTTGGCGCAGCATATATTTCACCGCGCTCCACTGGATCCAGCCGAAGTTTTTCCCCAGAGGCATGAAGGTGGGGCCGGAAAACAACCGGATCCGCGGACTCCCGGGCAGGGGAGCGACGGCAAAGCCGGAGCCGGCGGGCGCCGGTGAGACCACCAGATCGAGCGCGCAGTGCTGGGAGAGTTCGAGAAACATCTCCTGGCTCGCATTTGTCAGGTGGGGCTGAATGACTGCTAGCTTCTCTATCACAATTGGACCTCAGTGCAGCTCGAAAGCGGTTGCCGTCGATTCAGTCGGCGGAGCCACTTGCAGATTATTGCCGCCGGCTATGCGCCAACGGTCGCCGCCTGCGGCTGCCGGGCGGGAACGCCCGCATTCACAATCTCCTCCATCCAGCTCAAATAGGAGCGCGCCGCACGCTTCCAGGTGAAGCCCGCCACCTGGCGGCGGTTGTGGATGGCCTGCAGGCGGCAGGTTTCTTCGTCCCGCCACAGACGCAGCAGCAGCCGGGCCAGCGCCGCGTCATCCCGGGCTTCAAACAGATTCAATTCGAGCGCCTGCGCCAGTTCTTCATTGGGGGGAATCTTCGAGGCGATTACCGCCGTTCCCGCCGCCGCCGCCTCCAGCACCGGCAGGCTGTTCGACTCGTACAGGCCGGGAGCAATGACCAATGCCGCCTTCTGATACAACGCCACCAATTGATCGAACGGCACTGTCCCCAGGTAGCGCACATAGTCCATGCGCCGTTCCGCGAGGAAGCGGAAGATGGCGGGCGCGGCCGAGTAGCGCGCGCCGGTCATGACCAGCGGAATTCTAAGGCCGTGCTTCCGCTCGATGCGCTCGAGCGCCCGCAGCACGGTGAGGTGATTCTTGTGCGGCCAGAGCTGCGCCGGGAGAAACAGAAAACGGGAGAGAAACTGCCCTCCCAGACAATTTGGAATCGCTGCGCCCGCTCCGCCCGGGGCAAAGTCCTCGAGATTCACTCCTTCCGGAATTACCCGGATCTGCGCCGCCACGATTTCCGGAAAACCGCCCAGCATGTCCTGCTTAATGAACTGGCTGCTGGCCTGGAAATAGTCCGCCAGCCGGGCGCTCAGGCCGCAGGTGATGGCGCGGTTGCGCCGCCGCAGCCAGCCGAAAAACTCCGGATAGTGAAGATGTTGAAGGTCGTGCATCGAGAGCAGGGTGGGTTGGCCATGATCGAAGCACAGCAGGCTGACCGTCGGAGTATAGATCAGGTCCGAGCCCCGGTCCATTGCCGCCCGCAGCTTGCGGAACAGCCGCAGGCTGGCCTTCCGGTAAAGTTCCGGGCTGCCGGAGACCAGGGCGGCGCGGCAAGCCGCCTGGCGCAGGCGCAACCCGGCACTGTTTACCGCGACCATTTCGAAATTCTCTTTCCCTTCAAAGCGGGCAAACATGCGGCGGTTGCTCTGCGTGACATAAAGTTGAAAGCGATGCCCGCCTCCCACCGCGGCGAAGCCCTCAAGCAGGCCCAGAATGTAGGTATTGAGCCCGCCGGCATAGCCGGGGTCGGCCCGCAGGCAGTCGATTCCTATCCGCATGGCTTATTGGCGCAGCCGGGCGGCATAAAATGCCCGGATTTTTTCGAGGACGAAAGCCTGATGGCCAGAGCTCAGCGAGTACGACGACGGCAGAGATATTCCCTGCCGGTAGACTCGTTCGCTGACCCGGAAATCGTCGTCGATCACGCGGGTATAACGGTTCCCGGCATAACAGGGTTGCAGATGCAGAGGCAGGAAGAAGCGCCGCGTCTGAATATTGTGGCCGCGCAAGTAAGCCGAAAGCGCCTCGGGATCGGGGCACAGGAACGAGGTGAACCAGAACACGGGCTGGCAGCGCGGATCGATGAACACGGGAAGCATTTCCTCCACGCCCTGCAATTCGTCGACATAACGGTCGTGAATCTCACGCTTGCGCCTGACTACCGCCGGCATCTTCTTCATCTGGGCAATGCCAACCGCGGCCTGCAGATCGGTGAAGGAGAAATTGAAACCGATGGAATCGTGGATGAAGGTTCCTTTCCGATTGCGGCCGTAGTTCTTCAGGCGGTACGCGGCCCGGGCCAGATGGCCGTCCGCGGTAAGCACCATGCCGCCCTCGCCGCAGGTAATGGTCTTATTGCCGTAGTAGGAGAGAATTCCCATGTCTCCAAAGGTTCCGGCATGGCGGCCTTCGAAGGTTACGCCGATACCCTCGGCAGCGTCCTCGATCACTCTCAGATGGTGGCGCCGGGCCAAAGCCATCACCTCTGTCATGTCCGCGCTTTGCCCGTAAAGGTGAACCGGCATGAGGGCCCGCGTTTTCTCCGTCACCAGCCGTCCGGCGCGCTCCACATCCAGGCAAAACGTGTCCTCCCGGATTTCGCAGAGCACGGGGGTGGCGCCCGCCAGAATCACGGCATTGGCAGTGGCCACAAAGGTCAGATTGGGCACGATCACCTCATCGCCGGGACCGATGCCCAGAGCCTTCAGGCAGACGAACAATGCCATGCTGCCGTTGCATACGGCCATCGCGTGTTTTGCCCCGGTCAGGCATCGGGAGAGTTCTTCGAACTCGCGGGTCAGGTCGTGCTCCACCAGAAACGTCGAGTCGATGACCCGCTTTAGTTCCTGCAGTTCGGCCTCGTCGATCCAGGGCTCGATCTGCACGATGGACGGCACTGGTAGCGATGCGGAACTAGACATGTGCGGCGACCGCGGAAGCCACGCGCCGGGGGCCAGCCAGATCACGCAACGGTCCCTGTGCCCCGGTGGCCACGTTCACCACCGGCAGATGCTCGATCAGGCGGAAACGCTGGCCGCCCCGGAGGTAGCTCAATTCCCCGCTGGGGTTGCGGGCTTCGCGGAACTTGCTGGCGACATACGCCCGTTCGGGGGGCAGCGCGCGAAAGTCCCCGGCCACGTCCCGGCGCACAAAGAAGGCATTGTGCCCCCAGACGTTCGATCCCAGCAGGATGTAGCCTTTGCTTCGCGCCAGCCGTTCGAGGGCGGCGATCGAGCTGCCATAGTACAGATTCGAATAATGGGCGGCGGTGCGGTCAAAGTCTTCCCGGTAGGGCACGCAAACCGGATCGAGTCCCAGCAGGCTGTTGTACTCGACGATCACAATCCTGGCCTGAACCCGCTCCATGGCTTGCCAGATCCAGTAGTCGTTCCCATTCACGTCGATCGACAGCAGGCCCACGTCTTCGCCAAACCCGGCTGCGGACACCAGCCCGTCGATGTTCTCCCGGGTGATCCATGCCTCCCGCACCTGCAGGTCGTATTGCCAGTGAATCCGGTCGGACCGGATATATTCCAGGTCGCCCGCGCAGGCGTCCAGCACCAGCCCATGCCAGTGATCGTTGAGCAACAGAAAGCGGGTATTGCTCTCTTCGTAATTTTCCACCCCGAATTCGATGAAGGTCCGGTTCTCCACTGGGACTTTGCCGATCAGATATTGGATGATCCCATCCTCATCCCACTGGGAAAACACTTTGAATCCCACCTGCCGGAAATCGGTATTCGCCGGCAGGGCCGCAACCTGCCACGCCATTTGCCTGCCCTGCAGCAGCAAGGCTGTCTCCCGCTGGTCTCCGGCCCGCCGCCGCAGCTTCTGGTAGGCGGCCTTGATTTTTTTCTTCATCGTCATTGTTTATTATTTGTCTCGTTATTATTTATCTCGTTTTTCTTTGCATATTCCGGGGCGCTTCTTCGCGGGCCCGGCGGTTAAGGGCTTTTCGCCGCGAGCCTTCGCAATCACCCGCTAGCCCGCGGCCGCCGCCAACTGCCGCCGCCCCCACCGGAATGTTTTCGCAAAACCGACCGCCAGCGCCGCCGTGTAGCTCGCCCCCGAGCCCAACATGCCGTAAACCGCGCCCCGGAGTCCAAACCGCACTACGAGTGGCATGCCCGCCACAAACGTCACCAGGCCGCTGGCGACATAGGCCCAGAACACCAGTTGAGGAGATTCGCTGGCCTTCAGCGCCGCATTCATGGTGTGCCCAATTCCCATGACCGCCGGCAGCAGGGCCAGCAGGGCCAGCAGAGGTGCGGCATCGTCGTAGCGGCCCCCGTACAGCAGGTGAGTCAGGCGCCCGCCGACGACGCGGATGACCAGATAAAAAGCCAGCGTCGCCGCCACGATCCCGGTCGCGTACCACTTCCAGCCCGCCAGCAGCTCCGCCATCCGGCCCGCGGCGTATTGCGCTGAAAACACGGGCAGAACCAGATAGTTCAGCGCGATGAAAATCTGGTCGGCCGGCGCCACCACCAGGCTCATCGCCTTCAACTCCGCCACATCTCTCACCGACAGCAAGCCTGCCACCAGCCAGTAATAGCCCTGCGTGGTCAGCTGAAATACGAAGGCGGTCAGCAGCACCCAGCGCGCGTACTTCCAGTGCTCGCGCCAGTAGCCGGGCTCGGCGGCGTGAAAAATCTTCCAGTTTTTCTGCGATGGCAGCCGGTGTCCCAGCCCCAATCGCGCCGCCAGCCATCCCACAGCCAGAATAAGGAAGGCGGAAAACCCGTTCAGCACGCGGGATCTGATCGCCAGCCCAAGCCCCGCACCGACGGTGACGAAGAAAATCAACGACCCTGCCGCCGCCAGTGACGCCTGCCGCTGCAGGTAGAACGTCCGCCGCAGCATGGCGCCCGAGAACAACAAACCGACAGCCGCCCCCAAGCCTGCAATCACCGGAGGAAAAAAACGCGGCGCCATGCCATGAAACATTACGTATAAGCCCAGCACCAGCGCCATCAACGCCCCTCCCACAACCCGGTTGCTCGCGAACATCAATCGTGAGTATTCCGCCCAGTGCTCTTGAAGTCTTCCCGAACCAAACACCGTATAAGGCTCCAGGATCGCGGCATTGTGCAGGCCCAGCAAAAACGTAAGCACCGAGCAGGACAAGGCAAACATTCCATAGTCCTGCCTGCTCTGGGTGCGGGCCAGAACCAGGTTGACCAGCAACATCCCGCCCACCGACAGCGCCTGGTCGGCCATGCTGCAGGCGACCTGTCGCAACCGGACGCCGGGCAGCAGACCCGAAAGCGCCTTCCCCCAGCCCAGCGGGCCCGGCCTTCTCAAGCGCCAGCTCCCCGGCTAAGGTTGTTCATGACGGCGGTAACGCACCCCCGAACGATGAGCCGCAAAACGCACCCACACCCGGTGAGTCATGGCCTGCAGCCGCGAACCGTTAGGAGCCGCCCACGGCAGCTTCGCGTTTACCGCCGCAAACATGGCCCCGGCCAGCGCCTTGCGCGGGTCGCCGTGCGATATCTTCTCCCATTCCGCATGGGCCAGCGCCCCCGCCGCCCCAGCGGCCAGCCCCAGCGCGCCGCACCAGAACACGATAAGCAGGCGCGGCGGATAAATCTTTCTCTCCGGAACGCTGGCCGAGTCCAGCACCTTCACGCTCGGAGTCTCCTTCGCCTCCTCGACCTTCGCCAGTTCGTACTGCTGGGTCAGGGTTTCGTAGACAGTTTCCTGAATCCTGGTCTGGCGCAGCAGGTCGGCATAGGTCACGCCCAGCAGCGGCAGTTCGCGGATGCTGGGATAAGCCGAGGGCTCGTCCCCGGCATCGCGGGCATGGCCGGCATCGGCATTGCCTCCGGGCTTTTCCAGCTGATGCCGCAGTTCGCCGACCCGGGCCTCGACCGCGCGCACCCGCACGTTATTGGGCGTATAGATTTCGCTTAACCCTTTCAGCTCCGATTCGGCTGCAATGAGATGGCCCTGCAGAGCCGCCGCCGCCTCTACCATCGCTTTGCCCTGCTCCGGAATGTTGATCGCGGCATTCTGGCTGGCAAAGCGGCTAAATTCAGTCGAGGCCCGATCCAGTTCCGCTTTGACCACTTTGAGCCGCTCTTCCAGAAACACCCGCTCGCGGTGCGCCGCCGACGTCGACAGCTCCGACACCAGCCGCTCCAGTTCTTCCACGTACGCCTGCGCGATGGCGGCAGCGCGCCGGGGATCGCGATCGATGACGCTGAAGGTGATGATGCCGCTCTTGTGGTCCTCCGAGATGTCGGTGTTATTGGCCAGGGTGCGGCGGGCGTCCTGCTTGAGTTTTTCCCCGTAGACGCGCCGCAGATCGAAGCGCTCCACCAGCCGGTCTTCGATGGTGCGGCTGCGCAGTATGCCGACAAACAGCGCTCCGGTGGAATTGCCCTCCAGCAGATCGCCCGCCAGAGCGCCCATGCCATTTCCGGCGCGCGCGCTGAGCGCTGCCATCATCTCCGATGAGCCGGAGTGCGCCTCCGGAGGCATCAGCTGCACCGTCGACTGATATTGTTTTTGGAGCACGAAAGCCAGAAATGTTCCAAGCGCCAGCCCGCATGCCGCCATTCGGGTGAGCGTGCGCCGCCGCTCCCAAAGCAGTTCGGCGCGCCCGGCCAGCCGGGCGGCGGCTGAACCGGGCGCGGCTGGCGTCTCCCTTGCTCGATAACCTGGTGCCGGCGGAAAATCCTCCGAAACCGCGCTGGGCTCGCGCAGCACGGGGCTAGTTCCTCGACCAGCGCCATTCCGGACGAAGCGCAACTTCGATGGATGTGGCGAAATCGGATTGCATACCCGAGCGCAGCGCCGGGAAATTCCACTGCTCGTACTGGGCTTTGCCGGAGACCGAAAAAGACCGCGCTACCCGATGCCCGGCCGAGGCTGACCAGTCGTTCAGCCGCCCGCCGCCAGCCAGAAACCTGTCCACTTCCTGGTGCCTCCAGCCCAGTTGCAGCGTGGTTCGCGGGGTGAACGAGTACTTCACCCAGGCTTCTCCGCCTAGGGCCTGCCGCCCTGTCCAACTGCCCATGACATTGCCCGCGTTGGTGTACCCCGAGCGAAACCGGCGGTCGATATACATGGTTCCCAGGCGAGGATCGGGCTTGAATCCCTCCAATCTGAGTTCGAGCTTGGGCGCTTTGGGAAACTGCGGCAGATAGATACCCGGATTCAGCAGGGGACGAGTCGAACCCAGCGGCGAAATTTCATCGCCCACGGCCGAGTCCATATACACCGTCAGCCACCGCCTCAAGCCCGGCATGCGATAGCTGAAGTCGAAGCTGGAAAACCGCTTCGCGGGATTAGAGGCGAGGTTGGCGTTGTGCCCGTAATAGCTGCGCAAATATTCGTGCCAGGTAAAGGGCAGGCCGGGTCCGCCGAATATCGCCGTCACTCCCATGCCGAACTCCAGATTTTCCGTGGGGTGGAAGCTGACTTTGTTGCCATGCAGAAACGGCTGGGGGCTGAAACCGGGTCCGACCAGATAACGCGGATCGATATTCGAATTCAATCCCTCGGCCGGCGGCGGATTGTACACCCATCGCTGCCCCGAAAGCCGGCCCAGAAACCAGCTCATTCTTGCCGGACCGAGCAGGCGGGACAGAACCGGAAACTGAAAGGGAGACGCGCTGTCGATGGCAAACACCGTCATAGGAGCCGCGTTATCGCTCATCAGCAGCGGACCGCTCTCGCCCGGCCCCAGCCACAGGTTCTGCCGGCCCAGGGAAAGCTTCACATCGCGAAAGGTGAAACCGACGGATCCCTCGATTAACCGCACCCGATTCGCCGCCGCCGCGCCGTCCGGAAGCGGAGTGGATACGCCGTCTTCGAGGGCAATGGCCTGCAGCACGTTCGCCGCATCCGACGCCACCGCTGGCGCATGCTGATACTCGCCTCGCAGCGAAAGCGAAAACGGGCCCGCCACTACCGCGCCGCTCAGTCCGGTTACGTGGTTGAAGCCTTCGCTATAAGGCCGGCCATAGTCGTTGACGATAGTTTGGGCGAAATGATATCCGTCGCGCAGCGGCGCGCCGGAAATTCCAGTTACCCGGGTATATACCGAATCCAGTCGCGCATCCTCATTCGCCGCACCCTGACGGCGGCGAGTCTCGTCACTCAGTTCAGCGCTAAGTTCGGTGTAGAGGGCGTCCGCTTCGCCGGCCGCTGCCTTGGCAACGGCTCCCTCATCTTGATCGCGCATCTGCTCCCCAGCCTCTTCCAGCAGGCGGGCGCATTCCATCCGCGTCCACGGACGAATTCCCAGATAAGCGGTCTGCACATACCCGAGCGCCGCCAGCCTTTCGAGCGCCGGATACACCCAACTGTCTAAGGGCACATAAGGAGATCCCATGTTGCGCGGGCTGCGCACCTTGTCCTGGGCCGGTAAATCAGTCTCGACCAAAGTTCCCCAGGGCGCTGTACTCACGTCCGGATCGCGGCGGCGCCGATAAATCTGCCGGGCAATGAAATATCCCATTGCGCCGCCCACCATTGCGTCGGACGGAAAATGTTCTTTTCCTGTAACTCGAGCCACCGTTACCACCGCGGCTAAGCCGTAGGCGGCAATCCGCGTCACCGTCCCCGGATATTCGTGTGCCACCACGCCCGCCACGGCCCACGAGACGGCCGCATGCTCGGAGGGAAAAGAAGAGCCTCCGGCAAAGAAGTTCCCGCGGCCGCTTCCCTGGTACGGGCGTTGCCGCTGAAAGATATTCTTGAGCGCGAAGTCGACCGCCGCCGCGTTCACCGCCGCCTCGCCGGCCTGCCAACCGGTTTCCGCCGCGTGGCCGTCGCCTCCCGCCTTTCCGAACAGATACAATCCAGCGGCCGCTCCTGCGAGCGAAAATGCGCCGTAATTCGAAAGGCTGCGGCTGCGCGCGATCTCACCGCCGGGAACCTGGCGGGAGAACCACGCGTCGCTGGCCACCAAGGCCGCGGTCGCGGCCGCTACGGGGAGAGCCCACACCGCATCGCTCCATGCCAGGTGAAACGGAGCAGTCAAGATCGCCTTCTGGTCCCCCGCAAAGCGTTCCAGGAGATACGCCCCGCCCATCGCCGTTGCCGCATGGCTGCTTTCGGCTGCGATTTTGTCTGGTGCGATCATGTCTGGTGCGATCATGTATGGTGCGATCATGGCTGGTGCGATCGTGTCAGGTGGGTTCCGGTAAGGCGCGTTCCAGGTTTCCATCGCGGCCGGGTCCGCGGGTACAGGCTCTCTCTCCGCCGACTGGGCTCTGGACTGGACAGAGAAATTCACGAGCCCTATCAGCAACCATCCCGCGACCGCCATTTTGCTGCGAGTCCACTCCCGCAGGCGCAAACGTCTCAGAATCCGTGCCCCACGCTGACCGCGATAGCCACGGTCGACATCAACTGCGCCGCCTGCAGCGTGTTTTTCCACACCGGGCTGCCGCCCAGCGCCTTATCCGGCACGAACACCATGTCGCCGGGGCGCAGTTCGGCGCTCAGGACGTCTCCGGTAAACCATTCGCCTCCGCCTTTGCCGCCAATCACCGAGCCATCGCCGCGCACCACAAAAATCGCCTTCTTGTTCGCCATCGCCGTGGGACCGCCGGCCTGCCGCAAATACCAGCCCGCATTCTTGCCCGGACGGTAGCTGATTGCGGTCGGGTTATAGACCTGCCCATTGACCACCACGTAGGCCGGCGCCTTGGGAATGAGCAGCGTGTCGCCGGCACGCACTTCCACATCCGCGGCGGTGTTGGCCCACTTGGCCACACTCGTTGAAATATGAATCACCAGCCGTCCGCCCGGTGGGGTGCTCTCCAGATCGTCGAGCGTGGCGTGCCACTGCTCGAGGGCAGCGTCTTTAGCCAGTTTTTCCTGGGTATCGCCCGCGTCGGGAATCAATTTGAACGAGGCCTGCTGCTCCCGCACCCGCCGGATCAGGTCCGCCCGATTCTTTTCTTCCAGTTCGCGCACTTGACCGCGTTCCAGAATCGCACCGTACGGATAAGCGTCGGCGCGGAATCCGCCTGCCCGTCTCAGAATAGAACTCAGGCGCTCGCCCTCCTGAATGCCGTAGTCGCCGGGATGCATCACCTCACCCTTCACCGCGATCACCGCTCCCACGTCGTTCCAACCCGCCAGCTGGCGAATGGTCAGCACGTCGCCGTCGTGCAGACGCACATCCGTATCGGCTTCTCCGGCCAGCGCGCGGGCAATCGGAATCGCCACATGCTCGCCCATTACCTGCGTGCCGTTTTCTACCGGGTAGCGGGTCAAGTCGGCGGCTTCGCCAAAAGCTCCCCGGGTCAGGCCGCCGGCCAGCCGCACCAGTTGCGCCGCCGACATGCCTTCGCCCAGCGGATACTTCCCCGGCCGCGCCACTTCGCCTTCGATCTTCACCGTCGCGGGATCGACTTTCACCAGGCTGCGATGAATAAACACGCGATCTTTCGGCGCGAGCTGAATATTATCGGAGGGATCGCCGGCCAGCGCGCGTTCCAGGTTCACACTCAGCACTTTCAGCTTCCCGCCGGAGGTGCGGCGGAAAATCTGGGCATCGCTCAGCAGCGCGTCCCGCGTGACTCCCCCCGCCAGATAAACCGCGTCGCGCAGGCGAGTTTCGCCGTTGGTCACATGCTCGCCGGGATGCCGCACTTCCCCGGTGATTGCAATCTCCGGCGGATCCTCGAAATCGAAGCGGCTAAAGATGCGCACGGTGTCGAAGGGTTTCAGCGTCACATTCTGCGCGCTGGTTTTTTCTGGTTCAGCGCCGCCTGCCCCGACCGCCAGCGCCTCCTGCAGATTGAAGGCAATCACCTGGGGAGCGAAGTCCGGAGGGGTGAGCCGGATGATCTCGGCATGGCACGGGTCCGGTTCCGGCAGCAGGTCAGTATAAGAATGGATCAGATCGCTGACCCGCATGCCCTCGCGGTAGGCCCGTTTGCCGGGACGGAACACGTGGCCGTCGAGATAGACGGTCTGCTGGCTGGCGGCCAGGATGGGCCAGACCCGGATCTTGTCTCCGTCCTGAATCTTGAACTCTTCCAGTTCGCGGTTCGCCGCCTCTTCGTTGTTATCTTCCGGCAGATCGAACTGCAGCATGGAACGGCCCTGGTGCGCCACCACCCGCTCGACCTCGATGTGCCGCAGCGTGCCGGTATTGAGCACTCCGCCGGCCAGGGCCAGAGCTTGGGCGAGATCGCCTTCGCGATTCAGTTCATAGATCGCAGGCCGCCGCACCATGCCTTCCACCGTCAACTCCGCGCCCAGCGGCGGCGTCATAATGGTATCGCCCGGCCGCAACCGTTGCAGGGTCGAGCGCACGCCGTGCAGCAGCAGATCGTAGAGATCGATCTCGCTTACCAGTTGCGGCCCGCGGTACACCCGCAGCGTCCGCATCGAGCCGCGCGCCGTCGGCCCGCCCGCCTGATAAAGCGCATTCAGCGGGGTCGACAGCGAACTCACGTCGTAGGCGCCGGGCCGCACCACGTCTCCCACTACATACACCCGCACCGTGCGCAGGCGCCCCAGGGAAACGTCGGCATGCACGTCGCGGAATTCGCCGCGCAACACTTTCTGCACCGTCTGCTGCACTTCGCCGAGCGTGTGCCCCGTCACTTCAATCGCGCCCGCCTCGGGCAGAGCCACCCGCCCTTCGCGGTCGACCATGCGCTCCAGCCGCTGGGAAACCGCGCCCCACAATTCAATGTTTAATCCGTCCCCGGGGCCGAGCACGTAATCGGGGCCTACCGGCGTGTCCATGGGCAGCTCATCGAAATTGCCCGTGCCGTTGCGGAATACCTCTTCGCCAAAGCGATGCAGCGCCGGAGGATCCTTCGATACCTGCACGTACAAGTCGTAAAGCGAAGGCACGTCGGCGTAAGGATTCACCCGGTGGCGAATCGGCGGACGCTCTTGGTCTGGGAGCGCAGGTTGCGACCCTTCCATCCCTGCCGGGAAGCTGCTGGTCCCGGCTCCGCGGTCGGCCCTCCCGGCCCAGGAAGAAGTAACCCCGCTCCTCCCGTCGAATGGTTGAAGAGGACCAAACGGCTGCGCCGGCGACGGACGCGCTTCGTTCAGGCTCGCGCTCAGCAGCCCCGGCATGTCTTCCGGCCCGGCCCGCGGCAGCAAACCCGCATCCGCCGGAGCTCCGTCATAAGTATCGCGATTCTGCGGCTCCACGCCCGCCAGACTCTGCCGCCGCCCGTAATTCCCCGCAGGCGACGCTGGCTCAGCCGGCCCCGGACCCAGATTGTCCGCTGGACTCACTGTCTCCGGTCCAACAAATCCGCCATCGGCTCCCGCCCCGGCAGGTCCATTGTTTCCCAGGCGCCCCCGCGCCGGCCGCTGGTTCTGCGCCGGCAGTTCTTCGTGCTGGGCCCAGTATTTCTCTTCATCATTAAACCGCAATGAACCGGCATCCGCCGCGGGCGATGTCGTCGCCCCGCCGCCGTTTGTACCCGCTCCCGGTAGCCGCTGGATGCTTTTCCTTTCCACCTCTTCCCGAGTCGGCTTGGGCCGGATATATTCCCGTCTTTCGATTTCCCTGGTGGCCAGAAACCGCGTATTCTCATCTTCCCTCAGCAACCGATAGAGCGCCTCATCGGTAAGATCTGCCGGATCGAGCAGCCTGCCCTGCTCATAAGCTTCGCGCACCATCAGCTTTTTTACTTCCAGCAGCAGCCCCGGCTCCTGGCGCAGGATCTGGCTGATCGCCGCCGCCGACAGCGAAACCTGCGGCTCCAGGTCGCGGTAATTCGGGTCAGACTGGGCGAGCGTCGATGGGGCGCCGGCCAGCAGCCCCATCGCGAAAACCAGGGCAGAGACAAAATTCTGCCAGTGCGAAAGCGGTCCGTGAACAAATGTAAGTCGTCGCATGAGGTTATAGTGCCGGGCGGAGATGACCACCGGGGGAGCTTGGCTTCAGTTGCGCTGTCCCGGTTCAGCCGCCGGTTCAAGGTCGCTTTCGTCTACTTCAACGGCCACCGATTGCATGATCAAGTCGACCGAAAACACCACCCGGCAGCGGTCTTTGCGGCGCACCACGATGCCTTCCAGTCCCTGCATGGGCCCGCCGCAGACTCGCACCCGGCGGCCCACGCGCAAGTAAGGGTGAGGTTCGACGCTCCCGCACAAAAGCCGCTGGCGCAGTCCTTCAATGTCCGCTTCGGGCAACGCCGCCGGCTGGCCGTTGAAGCTTACCAGGCGCACCGCGCTGGGCACTTGCAGAATGCGCAGCCTGTCTTTTAACGCGATTTTCACAAACACGTAGCCGGGAAACAGGGCCAGTTCCAGCTGCTTGCGCCGGTCCGTCCAGCGATGCATCACGCGGTACAGCGGCAGAAAACACGGAATCGAACGCTGCTCGATCTGATGGGCCACGCACTTCTCGTGCCGCGGACAGGTATAGAGTGCGTACCAGTTCAAACTGTTCAGCGGCGCGGGCAGGCTTGGCAACGGCCAGTCAGAACATGCCAGGGCCGGAGGCGCCGCATCTTGCGAAGCCCCGGTCAATCCAACCAAACTCCCGGACGCTTCGGCCGGCTGTTTTGCTTCCACGTTCATTCCGTTTCTTCTCCGCAGGGGCTCCGCGATTCGCCATCGTGTGCGCCCTGTCCGTAGCTTCGCCCCGTCGGCTACAGGAGCCAACTTGGCGTAAGTCTTCTTTTTCAGATCCGTCGCTCGGAAATCACAAGCAGCGGTTGGCGGTGCAATTCAATTGTGGGCCGCGCCCACCAGCACCGGGCGTTCCCGCACGGCATTCAAGATTCCCGCTTCCGAACTCTCCAGCGCCCTGGTCCGAATGTCCACCACCGCCCAATAAAAAATCCCCCGGTTCTGCTCCGGTGCCAGAGCCAGAATCTTCATCCCCGGATGCCTCCCCAGCAAAAATCCGCATTGTCCCAGCCGCTTCTCCGGCTCGTCCATGGCGATAATCAGCACATCAGGCGCGACTTGTTCCACACATTCCGCGAGGTCGCTCTCGTTCTGCACTTCGCCCACGACTTCAATATCGGGCTGGTCGGCAATCGTCGCCAGCACTAATTCCCGCATCAGGCGCGGATGATTCGCCACCAGCACTCGCACTCGTTTCACAAGCCAACCCCAGCGCCGAGCATAGGTCGGAGAGGCGATCGGCGCAAGGTTCAAAAAAGATCTATGCGGCCTACGCCCCAACGAGCAATGTCTGGTACTAAGGCGAACAGCAGGCGGAGTACTCAAATGATTCAAACAGTACTAATAATGACGATTGAGATAAGCATCAGCGGTTCTTTGGGAGGCTGGCGGTAACGGTTTGAAGGAAACATCGTTTTGAAAGATCAGAGTCCCCCGCCTCGTACGTCAATGAGCCGTCCCCATTGGCAATTTCGGTAATGGTACAGTTTGAGGCTGCGCGGCAGGGCGGGTGGTGCCCGCTGCCGTAATCTCTGGGGGCAAGAATGAAAGCATCTCTGTTTTATCGAATCGCTGCTGTTCTGCTGTTGCTTTTTGACGCCGGACACACTTCCGGTTTTCCCTGGTCCGATCCCAAGTGGGGAGTGAATCTTGGCGCCATGCAGTCCACTCACTTTTACGTTATGGGATTTAGCCGGACGTATTGGGATTTCTATGTTGGGTTCGGACTGTTTGTCACCGTGCTTTTTCTACTCGGGGTGGTATTGGCGTGGCAGCTTGGCGGGCTTCCGCCGGAGTCTTCGGCGCTGATGCGCGGCACGGCGTGGGCGTTCGCGCTTTGCTTTGCTGCGATCACGGTTTTGAGCTGGAAATATTTTTTTGTTATTCCGATCGTTTTCTCGATCGCGGTTACATTTTGTTTGACTGCCGGGGCGTGGCTTTCTGGGAGGCGAGGAAGAAACTAAGACGAAGAAGCCTTATCAGGAGATTGAGGCGGTGTGGCGACGCAGCGCTGGAAGAGTCGGTATGCGAACGTCTCTTTCGCGCCCTCCGGGGCTTGTTCCTTTGCCATTTTCTACCAACAGTTGCACTGTGGGCTGTATTCTTACGCCGCTACGCGGGCGAAATCGCGCTGACGCCGCCTTGCGACTAAAATCCGTTCCCGGGGTTTCTGCCGGATGTAGCCTCGATGCCCTTCCAAACCTTTAGGGCCACGCCTGCCGAATCTCGCGCCTTGTCTGGCGCATCCTTTATGCTAGTAACGATTCATATGGCATCCTCGAAATCCAAAAGCTCCACCGCCCTCATCGAACCTTCATCGAATCATGCAAGCAACCCTGAGCGGGAGAGCGTTTTCAACGCTTACCGGCAATGGGGATACCTCGAAGGCGATCTTGATCCCCTGGGTTTTCTCAAGCCGCGACCAACCGCCGAACTGCAGATTGACAGTCCCTACACGTCGGAAGCGCGGGCGATTTATTCTTCGACGATCGGCGTCGAAATCAACCATATTTATGCGCCGGAGCGGCGGCGCTGGATTTACGAGCAGATGGAATCGCCGGCTGCCGGCTCCGAGGTTACGGAAAAAGATCAGAAGCGCATTCTCGATCTGCTGATTCGCGCCGATATTTTCGAGCAGGTCATGCAGCAGCGGTATCTGGGGAGCAAGCGATTCTCGCTGGAGGGGGTCACGGCGCTGATTCCGCTGGCCGATGAAATTCTGGATAGCGGAGCGCGCCTGGGGGCCACCGAACTGGTGATGGGGATGAGTCACCGTGGACGGCTTAATGTGATTGCCCACATCGCCCGGCGGCCCTCGGAAGAGATTTTTGCGGGGTTCGAAGACGTGGACCCGCGCAGCGTTCTGGGCTCCGGCGATGTGAAGTATCACATGGGTGCTACCGGCGAGTACGACACGAAGAGCGGGCATAAAGTTCACATCCATCTGGTTTCAAATCCCAGCCACCTCGAGGCGGTCGATCCCGTGACTGTGGGCCGCACGCGCGCCAAACAGGACCGCACCGGCGAAGGCGGACGGGAGAAATATCTGCCACTACTGGTGCATGGGGACGCAGCTTTCGCCGGGCAAGGGATTCTGGCCGAAACGATGAATTATGCCGATCTTCCCGGCTACACGGTGGGAGGCACGATTCATGTGGTGGTCAACAATTTACTCGGCTTTACCACCAGCTATTTGGAAGAGCACTCGACTCGCTTCGCGGCCTGCATCGCGCGGCGGCAGTCGATCCCGATCTTTCACGTTAACGGTGAAGATGTGGATGCGGTGGTCCGGGTAGCGCGGCTGGCGACCGAATATCGATATCGCTTCGGCACCGACGTGGTGATCGATCTGATCGGCTACCGGCGGCACGGGCACAGCGAGGTTGACGATCCCACGGTCACGCAGCCGTTGCTTTACAAGAAAATTAAAGAGCACCCGCCGCTGTGGGAAATTTATGCGGACGACATTGGAGCGGCGGATGCTTCCGCGCAGGCGGCGGCGATCAAGGCGGAGTTTGAGTCGGCGCAGAAAAACGCGGGCAAGATCACGAAGAAGCCCACGTTGCGGGAATTGCCCAGCTATTGGGATCAATATTATGGAGGGCGCCACAAACCGGAGTTTGAAGTAGAAACAGGGCTGGCGAAGGAAAAATTGTCGGAGCTGACGACTCGCCTCAGCAGCTATCCTGAGGGCTTCCATATCCATCCGAAGGTGAAGAAGTTGCTGGAGCAGCGTGCCGAGATGGGCGCGGGCAAACGCCTTGTCGATTACGGCATGGCGGAGGCTCTGGCTTTCGGGAGCCTGGTGAAAGCGGGCATTCCGGTGCGGCTGTCGGGACAGGATTCGCGGCGCGGTACGTTTAACCAGCGGCACTCAGTTCTTGTGGATATCGAAAACGAGAATGAATACGTACCGCTGGAGAACATTGCGGCCGGCCAGGCGCGCTGTGGAATTCACAATTCAACTCTATCCGAGCCGGGGGTGATCGGCTTCGAATACGGCTACAGCCGTGATTATCCTGAGGCGCTGGTTCTTTGGGAGGCGCAGTTTGGCGACTTCGTAAACGTGGGGCAGGCGATTATCGATCAATTCATTTCGGCAGGCGAAGCGAAGTGGAACCTGCTGTCTGGCCTCGTGCTGCTGTTACCTCACGGATATGAGGGCCAGGGGCCGGAACACTCCAGCGCGCGGATTGAGCGCTTCATCCAGTTGGCGGCTCAGCATAATATTCAGATCGCGCAGCCGTCGAATGCGGCGCAGTATTTTCATCTGCTGCGGCGACAGGCTTTGCGCCACTGGCGCAAGCCGCTGGTGGTGTTTACGCCGAAGAGCATGTTGCGGCACCCTGACGCGTCGTCGCCGATTGAGGATTTCACGCGGGCGACTTTTCTGAATGTGCTGCCGGATAACGAGGTAGGAGAGGCAAGCCGGATTCTGGTCTGCACCGGCAAGATCGGCCACGAACTGCGGGCGGAGCGCAAGAAGCGAAAAGACAGCTCGACCGCAGTGGTTTTTGTGGAGCAGCTTTATCCGTTCCCGGAAAAGGAGCTGGTCGAGGAATTCGCGCGGCACGGCGAGACCGGAGAGATCGTGTGGGTGCAGGAAGAGCCGGCCAACATGGGAGGGTTATTCAACATGCTGCCGCGGCTCGAGCGTATTGCCGGCGAGCGGCATGTGCTCTCGGTAAAGCGGAGCGCCAGCGCCAGCCCGGCTACGGGGAGCGCGAAGGCGCATGAGGTAGAGCAGAAGACGCTGCTGACGCTGGCGTTTACCGCGAAGGGATGAGATTCCAGTCGGGCTCGCTTCGCTCGCTGGAACAGCCGAGGCGGCTGTCCCTACGTGAGGTGTGGTCGTTCCGTGACCGTTTTGCCGCCCGCTCCCGGCAACGGCGCCTTTGCGCTCCCGGCACTTTCGTTGGTCAATAGCGCCTCCAAACTCGGGTAAGCATAAATTGTGGGCGCGTGATTTTGCATCAGGCCGCCGGTGTCGGCGGTTGGGCCGTAGTTGCTGTGGATATCGCGCCCCAACATGCGCAGCATCGCCATCAATTGTCCGCGATGATGGGAAGTGTGCGCGATGCGGCGGACCATCACCCAGGCTCGCGAGCGCAGTACGTCGAAAAATTTCACGCCCTCTTCCCACCACGGCTCGTCTTTTTCCTGCAATGCCGCCAGCCGCTTACCGCTGTCTTCCGCATACTGCTTCATAAACTCCAGCCGCGTTTCCTGTTTCGGCAGCGGAGGCGCTCCCACGTCGATGCCCAGCATGTTGCGGAACCACAGGTCTTCGCTCACGCACTGATGAACCATTTGTTCGTGAACGCTGCGGCCGCGTGAATCGTCCTGGCGAGGGCGGACGGGGAGATCGGGGTCGCGGAATTCGCTCCAGACGCTGACCACCTTCAGGCGCTCGGTGGCATAGGTTTCCACTAAGAATGCGTATCTCATAGCCGCAAATGTTACCCTAATTTTCCGAATTTAACCTTATGCCGCGCCGCTCCCAACCTTTGCGCGTCGCCATCGATACGGGGGGAACGTTCACGGATTGCGTGTGGATCGAGGGCGGGCGTCTGCGCATGGTGAAAGTTTTCTCGACGCCTGGCGATCCCTCGCTGGCGATCCTTGATGCGCTGGAAAAGATCAATCCGGCGGGAGACTTGGTTCTGCTGCACGGGACGACCGTCGGCACCAATACTCTGCTCGAACGCAAAGGCGCGCGGACGGCTCTGGTTACGACTGCCGGCTTTGAAGATGCCATCGAGATTGGGCGGCAGGCGCGGCTCAAACTCTATGATTTTTTCTTCGACCGGGCCGAGCCGCTGGCGCGGGCGGATCATCGCTTCGGCATCGAGGAGCGGACGGCGAGCGATGGCGAGATTCTGATCGCGCCGACGCCGCCGGAGTTGAAGGCGCTAGCCTCGCGGGTAGCCGCTAAGGAACCGGAGGCTATCGCGATCTCGCTGCTGTTTTCGTTTGCGAATCCGGAAAATGAGCTGGCGGTTGCGGAGGCGCTGAGGCCGCTGGGTGTTCCACTTTCCATTTCTCATCAGATTCTTCCGGAGTTTCGGGAATATGAACGGGCGTCTACCGTGGTTGTGAATGCATATCTTCAGCCGGTGATGCAGGGGTATCTGGAGAATCTGAATCGGCGGATTGCTGAGGCTCGGCGGCTAAAGCCGGCACTGAAGCGGTCCAGTTATCGCAGCGGCGAACCGCTGCGCCACCCCAAATCAAATGCGGCGGCGGAAACTAGTGCGGCCCGCATCTTCGTCATGCAATCCAGCGGGGGAATTACTTCTTTGGCGGCGGCGGCGCGGGAACCGGTGCGCACTGTTCTGTCTGGGCCCGCGGGAGGGGTGGTCGGGGCCGCTGCGAGCGCACGCGCCAGCGGTTTCGAGCGCATCATCGCCTTCGACATGGGCGGCACTTCGACCGATGTGTCTCTGGTTGAAGGCGACATCACTGCTACCGGCGACGCGGAAATTGCCGGATTCCCCATCGGCGTTCCCATGCTCGACATACATACTGTGGGCGCCGGCGGAGGGTCACTGGCTCGCTTCGACGCCGGTGGAGTTCTGCGGGTCGGACCGGAATCGGCGGGTGCCGACCCTGGCCCTATCTGCTATGGCCGGGGCACGCAGCCCACGGTTTCCGATGCCAACCTTCTTCTCGGACGCTTGCAGTCCCGGCAATTTCTCGGCGGAGATTTTATTCTTGATCTTGATCGCACCCGGCGGATCACACAGGAGTGGTTGAAGAAGCAGGGATCTGCTTTGAGCATCGATAAATTCGCGGCCGGCGTGGTGCGTGTGGTGAACGCCACGATGGAGAAAGCCATCCGCGTGGTTTCAATCGAACGCGGACGCGACCCTCGAGACTTCCCCCTGGTGGCGTTCGGCGGCGCCGGAGGTTTGCACGCGTGCGCGCTCGCCGAAGCTCTCCACATCCCGCGGGTAATCATCCCCGCGCTGCCCGGTGCGCTTTCGGCTCTCGGGATTCTGGTTAGCGACGTGGTGAAGGATTATTCGCGGACCGTATTGTGGCGAGTATCGGGCAAGCTTCCTATCGCGAAGTTGCATGGCGAATTCTCTCTCCTGAAGAAGCGTGCGGCGCAGGACTTTCGTGAAGAAGCATGGTCAGGAAGAGTGCGCTATCGGGAAAGCGTCGCCAGGCAGGCGCGCGATGGTGCGCATTTTGCCGTCGAGGGTGGTCGCGTAGAGGGTGCGGTCGGTGCCGGATTTGCTGGCGGTGAACCAGATTTCTTTGCCGTCGGGCGTCCAGGCCAGGCCTTGAATGGTAAACCACTGCTCAGAGAGAACTTTTTTCTTGCCGTTAAGATCGACCACAGAAAGGCCGCCGCTGTCGTCGCCCTGCAACGGATGGTCAGCAAAAGCGATGAGGTCGCCCTTCGGAGAAACACGGGGATGGCCGATCCAGCCTCCACTCTGATAGAGCGGCTTGCCGATGGGATATTCCAGACGGTTCATCCCGCCAAAGTCGCGAACCACGGCGAAGTTCGAGCCATCGGGAGACCAATCCGCCCACTGCACATTCTCCAGAACCTCACGCGGCGCCCCACCAGCCAATGGCGCGCGCGCCAGAGTGCCCAGCGTGACCCATGCGCCAATTGCTTTGCTGTTCAGCAGGACCGCCATCTCGGCCGTGGAAGAAACCGACATGAGCTGGGTGCGGCTAAGCCCCATGGAGCGCGATTCGGGGGCCTCCGGACGCGCCGTAAACACGTCGGTGGGATTGCCCTGCCACGCGGCGCTGTACAAAATAGTCTGGCCGTCCGGGGCAAAGCGCGCCGAGCGGATGCTGCCGCGGCGAAAAGTAAGCTGGCGATACAACGGCGGCTCGGCCGGTGCCGATGCGAAAAACAGCTTTCCCGCATAGAGTCCCAGCGCAGCGGCGACAATCAGGCCGAGTATGAAACTCAGCGCCAGCTTGGGAGAGCCTCCGCGCGCGGCCGGCCGCATTTCGGAAGCGGAAACGTTCGCGGCAAAGGCAGGCCGCGATTTTTCCTCGACCGCCACGCTGCGCGAAGAATCGGTGGAGCGCTTCAACCGTTTCAGGTCGGCGCGCAGCTCCGCCGCAGTCTGGCAGCGCAGGTCGGGATCTTTCTCGAGCGCCTTGTTGATAATTTCATCGAGCTTGGGATGAAGCTGGGGATTCAGCCGCAACGCCCCTGTGGGATGGCGATTCAGAATAGCTTCTGTGATCACCGCCGACGTCTCGCCGCGAAAGGGAAGAGTGCCGGTAGCCATTTCGTACAGCACCACCCCAAACGAGAACAGGTCAGAGCGCCCATCTAGTTCCTTGCCGCGCAACTGCTCGGGTGCCATGTAGGCTACCGTGCCCACTGCGCTTCCCGGGTTGGTGAGATCCAGCGCGGTGGCGTCGGCCATGGTCTGCGAATCGCCGCTGGTTGCCCGGGCTGCACGACTGATTTTCGCCAGCCCGAAGTCGAGGACTTTGGCGTGGCCGCGGTCGGTCACAAAAATGTTTGCGGGCTTGATATCGCGATGCACGATGCCCTTGCTGTGCGCGGCATCCAGCGCATCGGCCACTTCGATGGCCAGGGTCAGCACCTGCTCAAACTCCATCGGACGCCCTTGAATCAGATGCTTCAAAGTCTGCCCGGTCAGGCACTCCATCACGATGAAGAGCTGGCCATCGTGCTGGCCAATTTCGTGGATGGTGCAGATGTTGGGATGATTCAGAGACGAGGCCGAACGCGCCTCGCGGCGAAAACGTTCCAGGGCCTGGGCATCCTGCGAAGAATCTTCCGGCAGAAACTTCAACGCCACGAAGCGGCCAAGCAGCGTGTCCTCGGCCTTATAAACGACACCCATCCCGCCGCCACCCAGCAGTTCGAGAACCCGGTAGTGCGAGACGGTCTGGCCGATCATGGACGAGTGGGCGTAGCCTGCGGTCCGCAGCCGCAGTCAGTAATCTTAGGGCGAGCGGGCCAGTTCGTCAATGCAGAGTTGAGCTCAGCTGCCAGGAGCGGACCTCAGATTAGGCCTGCCTAGACAGCACTGGATTGCGAATCTCAACGATCGCAGCGCCTAATGCCAGCAACGTGATGACCGAGATAATCCCAAGCGAGATAACGCAGTACACGCACCACACGCCGAGCACGTGTGCTTCAATGTGGGCCAGATAAAGCGAATAGGCTAGTCCGGCGAGCGCTGCCGCCAGCAGCAGGCGATAGGCGCGGCGAAAGGCTAGCGCGCCCATGAGCAGATACCCGGCCATGCCGAGAATCGCCACTGGGATGCCGGTGCCCGGCACCAGGGCATAGGGGCTATGGTTGACGATGCCGCAGTCCCAGCGTTCGTTGATGCTGCAGGGCGAATCGCCCTCGGTACGGTAGTGCTCCCGCAAAGCGAGGGCGGAAACGATGACGCCGAAGGCGGCCAGTAGGATTAAGACGTATTTCATATCTGTTCTCTCCCCGCTTTAACGCAGAATCGGCTCAACTCTTACCATGCGCCGCGGCCACATCCTGCAACAGGTCAGACGCCTGCCACTCCGCTCCGTGATACCACTTGAAAATCTTGCCATCGGGAGAGATGACTGCCGTGCTCAGCGAGTGCGTTATAAGCCCGCCTTCTTCTTTGTATGTCAACGCGAAGTAATCGGCAAATTCGGGCAGTTCGGGTTGCGGAATTGCGGCGAATTCCCAGCGCGCGAAGAACGCGGCATCTTTGCTTCCTGCGCACGAGAATCCGTACTCGCGCAGCGCGCGAGGCGTGTCATGCGCGGGATCGAAGCTGATGCTAAGCAGGTGCGTCCTGCCATAGCGAGCAGGATCGGCACGCAGTTGCCGATCGATCTCGGCGAACTCGTGGCTCACGCGCGGGCAAAAGTCGGGAAAGGCGCAGCGCGTGTAGATGAGCGTGAGCAGCAGAGTCTGGCCCCGATACTGATGCAGCGAAACGCTCTTGCCGCTCTGGTTGACCAGATGGAAGTCCGGGACCTCGTCGCCGGGAGCGGGCATGTGGACGCTCGACCTTGGCTTTGTGCCGGCAGTGGGGGCATGTCCCGTGACCCTCACATTCTCCAGCCAGTACTTGTCGGAAGCGACAACTACGTCGGCGGTGATGGTGTCGCCGGGCTGCAACTGATTGAGCTCCTCCGGAGGTTTAATGGTATAGGGCATCACCATCGCCTCCATGAAGCCAGCGATGGGTTCGTTGTCGATGTTGGCGGTGCTGGCATTCTTGTCGATGGAAACGACTTTGCCTTTGAGCGCGTAGCGTTTGGCACCGCCGGCTTGCGAGGGTCCGCGGTTGCAGGCGAGACAAAAGACGAGCAAGACACACAGACAGGGTAACGAAAAGTGCGACCTCGAATTGAGTTTAATCGGCATTTTCGGGATTAGTCCTATTATCTCCAAAGTCGTTCTCTCTTTTTCTTCCATGTTTGACTTCTTCAGTAGTGAAAGCGGTAGCGGAGTTCGGCATAAACTTCGCGGGGATTGTTCCAATGAAAGCCGCCGAAGGTGACGCTGTTATCGAGTTCTACGCGGCGGTTGGCAATGTTCAACGCATTGAGTGAAGCAGAAAAGTGCTCGCCGAAGTCTTTGCCCAGCGAGAGATCGAAAGTCGTGTGTTGGGGCAAGTAATGGCCGGGGTAAGGCTGACCGGGAAACGCGTTGCTGAAGCCCGACCCGTAGTAGACGTTTGTGGAGGTGTAGACGCGCCAGGGTAAAGTAACGTCGCCTCCCACATTGAGTGTATTACGCTGGTCGTGGTCCAGCGGCGACAGGCCTGCGGGCAAAGAAAAATTCGTGAGGCCGCCGGTGATGGCGCCGCCGCCCTCGGCAATTTGATTCGAATATGCCAGATGAATCTGGCCGCGACGGCCGATGCGCGGCGAACGCAGCGTCAGTTCCCATCCACGAATCACCGCTTGCGCAATGGTGATGGGGAAAAACAGATTCGATTCGCCAATGTTGTTGTGATCGAAAAAATTCACCACATTCGTGCGGAAATTGTCGGCGTCGAGAATCCAGCCCCGGTACGGAATCGTTACCCCGAACTGATGTTCTTCATCGCGCTCGCCATGGAGCGTAATGAAACCGAGGCTGTTGGAGTTGGCAAATTGAACGAGCGGGCCGGATGCGGTAATCAGCGGCGGCGCCTGATAGTAATGGCCGTAGAACGCGCGGAAGGTCCAGTTGAGGCGCGGCACGTTGAGTGCTATGCCGAATCGCGGGCTGATGGAGTTTTCGGAAACGCCGCCGGAAAAATGCGTGGGCCTCATGCCGGCGCTCAGCGTCAGCCAGGAAGCCGGCTTGAGCTTGTCATCCACAAAAAAAGCTTCCAGGCTGCCGCTGGGGTGCTCGGTGTCCGTGAACGGCGGATTTCCGCTGCCATCGTTGAAAATAACTCCGAACAGCTCATTGTCCTCCTGGTAGAAACTGTACACGCCCGCCTGCAGATTATTCTTAGGCAAGTTCGCGCTGAAACTCACCTGGCCGCCGCCGTAAGTCGAACTGCGATTTTGGGTGGTAGCGACCGGAAAGTCGTTGGCAGAACTGGCATAGTCGGCGCTGTTGCGATGGAAAAACGGCGAGACCGTCAACAGCAGTTTCGAATTGAAGGTGTGCACCCAGGAGAAATTCGCGAGGGCATCGGATTCATGGTCGCCATCGCGCAGGTTGAGGCTCGGATACTGCGCTATGAAATTATTGGCCGCGATGGGGGCGTTCTCGATGTCATTCGGGAACGGATCATACGGAATCTGATAGTAGTCCTTGCGTAGAGAAGTCACGAGCCGCAACTGATCTGAAGGATCGAGGTTGAAGATCAGCGATCCGAAACCGCCGTAGCCGTTTTCGGCGTCGTGAACAACCTGCGGAACCGGGGTTTGGATGCCTAAGTTACTGCGGTTTCCATTCACGCTGGCATAGTAGGCGAAACGCTCGGTGTGATCGCCGAAGCTGAGGGCATCGTTGGTTTGGTCGAAGTTTCCCGCGCTGAGCACGAGTTCCGCCTGGCGGTTGCGCTCGAAACCGGTGCGGGGCACGACGTTAAACACGCCGTAGGTACGGTCGCCCAGTTCCGCGCCATAACTCCCGCGATCAACTTCGAGATAGTCGATATCCTTCGGGTCGAACTGCGGCCCGAGGTTGGAAGCGATGTTGGTGTTGGGAACGGGCACGCCGTCGATCAGCCAGCTGGTTTGGTGTCCGCCGCGAATGTGAAGTTGATCGTGGGTAAAATAAGCCCCGGGAACGTAGTCGGTAATCATCGCCAGACTATTGCTGCGCGCCGCCCCGGGTGTGCGTTCGACATCTAGGCGGCTGACCAGAGTGGTGGGCGTGGCGGAGTCTGTGGGAACCGCTTCTGGAGCGCCCGAGACATTGACCGTCTCCCTGGTCGTGGCGACGGTCAAAGAAAAATGCAATACCGGCTGCGATCCCGATGTGATGCGCACAGCTTGCGCGGTCTGGTTAAACCCCGGGGCAACAATGGTTACGGTATATTCGCCGAGAGCGACGGCGTTAAAGGTGAATTGCCCGGCGGCATCGGTATTTGCCGTGATCTCCCAGTCCGAGGTTTTCGAGCGCAGCATGACCATGGCATTCTGCACCGGCCGATGCTCGGGATCGTGAATGATCCCCCGAACCGAGCCAAATACCGACGCGAGGGCGGTATAGCTCGTCAATAGCAAAGCGCCAACTGCGGTTAGTTTATTCCAGGGCATGAGATCTCCAACACGCGAGGCAACGGGCTGCGTTAGATGTAGCGCGCACAGAGGCGCGAACCGGGTCCGAATCACTGCGCAGGCGTCGAGATCAACAGGAAGGAGGTCCGCGAGAAAATCTGGAATGCACCGCTGGGGAATTGGGAGCCGCTGTAATTGTCTGGCTGAAGTAAGCTTCAGCGGGCTCGCTGTAAGTCGCGGATGCACGGAGGCAGGCACGGTTCCATTGCGCAGTAGTGGCGGCGCGGCCAGAATCCTGGCGGCAGCAACTGGCGTCGAGCAGGACCAGTATTAGTCCGGCGGAAACTGAAGTGCCGTGGCAGGGATGAACAGACGTTCGGCGGCAGCAGACATGGGCCGCGGGTGCGGCAAGGGCCGCAGTGAGCGGCCGGAAGCTGCCCGCGAAGGCAACTAGCAATAGAAATTTGGCGGTTCTTCGACGCATGCTGCGACGCCTGCTGGAAGCTTACCAACCCCAGATAATATCAGCAAATGTCCGCCCCAAATTACTTGATCAGCACGTATCTGCCGCCGCCGGTGCAGGCAATGACCAGGTTCATCACCACCAACATCAGATCATAGTGCGAGCCCGAGCCTTTCTCACCCCAGAAACCGATGTGCCATGCGAAGATTTTCTTCTCGATGGCGCCGAACATGATGAGGATGAGCCCGATGGCGGCGAACTGCGTGAGCACGCCGAAAGTCACGCCCAGACTTCCCGCGGTTTCGGCGAGTCCAAGAAAAACCGTAAAGCCTTTTGACAATCCGATACTCTTGCCACGCTCTGCGGGATTCTTAAGATGGTTATAGCCGCTGGTGATAAAAATAATACCGACCATCAAGCGCAGCAGAAGCAGGGCAAGGTCAGTAAAGCGGGCAAGTTGAGGAAGCGTCATTGTGGTTTCGATGATGCGGACCTTCCAAAGTTTATGCGCGAAACATCCTGGCCCAACTCCGGATAGCTCCAGCGCGAATGACCACCCCTTCATGCTTTGCCCTGAATCTTAGCCCACCACCAGCGCACGCCGACGAATAGAAATCGCCAGTCGTGGATGAACTCCGGCGGCTTGCCTTCGAAGGCGTGGCCAACAAATTGAAAAATCCATCCCGTAACGAACAATCCGAGCGCGTAGGGCCACAGGCGGTGGAAGAAGATGCTGGCCAGAAAAACTGCCAGGGAAAGAACAATAACCGGTATGCCCAGCGTGTGGCATGCCCGGTTCACAGGATGCCGATGGCTGGCCGCGTATTGGGATATCCACTGCTCGCGGCTCTGATTGCCTAACATGACGACCAGATCATACACCCTGAAGCATTCGGCGGCATGGTGCCGGTAAGCAGGCAGGGGGGCAATTTCAAGTTTAGAAACCGACCCCTCCGAAGATCACTTTGGTTGGCCGCTGTTGTTTTGCGATTTGTCTTTGTCTTTCTTATCCCGCTTGAGGAAGTGGAAAAATCCTTTGTGCTTCTGATCGTCCGCCGCTGGCGGAGCCGACGTTTGCTTTTGCGCCGCGGGAGTTTGCTTCTGCGCGTTCGCGGCTTGCTTCTGCGCTCCCGACGCAACCGGCTGGGCGTTCTTTTTCAGGTTCTGCAGAAAGCTCTCCTTCTTTGGCGCGGCGGCAGTCGTTTTCGGGGATTTCTGCGCGGCCACCCCGCCTCCTTGAGGGGCAGCGATGGGAATCGTCACATTCATTGTGGGCGCAGGCTGGGTTAGCGGAACCACCACACCGGCAGGCTGCGTCGAAAAATCGGATAGCGACACCGGCGGAACCGGCGGCGCGACTTTGATCTGGTCAACGATCTGCTTCACGCCTCTTACTGAAGACGCTTCCTGAATCGCTTTTTGATGCTCGACTTCGTTGTCGACGACTCCCGCAATGGTTATGACCCTATGCGCGCTGGTTACCAGCAGGCCCTTTGTGTCGAGTCCGGAATCCTGATGCAGGAGTGTCTGCAGATTGTGGTCAATATCTCGGTCCGATCTGATAGTTCCAAGACGATAGGCGAGTCCACAGCTGACTAGCGCCAGTACAAGAGCAACCGTTGCCCACCGGCGGTCGCCCGTAGGTTTGAACAACGTGTTTTGTGCCGGCCTTCGGCCATCGTCCGCCACGCTCATGCCAGCCGTGGCAGAAGAGGAAGGGCCGTGTCGCGGCACTACATGGATTTGCCCCGCTGTGCTCTCCCGGACCAGCTCATCTTCATCAATTGCTGTGCAAGGGGGGCATAGAGGGCCACTGCAGGAACCTCCCCGGAAATGAGGTGCCAGTGCCCAGCCCAGGTTCTGAGCCACCAGTGCCGCAATTGGCAACCATATCCAGCTATAGATGGTTTCCTTGAAGTCTCGAAAGGCGGCCCCAAATGCCCAGGCCGCGATCAGGAAAGCGGTTAGGTAGAGGGCGGAAGAAATTAGGGAATACAAAACTATCCCCCTGGTTATGATTGATTTCCCTTTGTGTCTCTGGATCGCCAAGCCGCCCGAGAGAGCAGGCACGAAAAACCAGAAAAGGGCCAAGCCGGCCAACACCCGAGAGGGCCAATAGCGAAACACGCCGTGGGAGACAAGATATCCGACCAAGGCGACAAAACCCATGAAGCCAAAAAGCAGGGCGATAGTTCCGGCATGGCGTGCGGGACGTGGAGGCTGCCGACGTACCCCTCGCACCCAGAAGTGCGTTACCAGGAGGCTGGCGACGCCGATGCTAAGAAAGGCCACCAATACCATCCCAAACTCACCTAACTGCTCGGCTTTCCCGGCGAGGTCCGAAAAGAGAAGCCTGAGCGGCTCGCTTGACACATTGTCCAGCCGGCCTGCCAGTTCCTTAAAGTTGAGGGCGGCATCCAGCGAACCGTGAGACATGGCTACAAACAGCGCCGCCGCCGTCCCCGCTATAAAAGCGGCTGTCCCGCGACGTTCAGGGTCTTCGGCGCGCTTTTCTTCATGTTTTCCCCGAATCCGGTCGGCAATCGGATCGTAGAGCACATACGCACCCAACGCGGCCGGGATTGCCAGGAGTACAAACTCAACGCTGTGGAAATGAATTTCGTTCCACAGGCCCCAACCGGTTAGGAATCCGATCGTGGCTCCTGAGGTCGCGAGAAACAGTAATTCCCGGTGTGCCCGGTTTGAATGCTCGGGCGATTCTCCCAGTGAAACCGACACTTCGCGCCGATGAGAAGATTTTGGCAGCTCCGGTGGCGCACCCGCAGGTGAAATCTTTTCCGCTGCTTCGGACATGAAACTACCTCCAAGGATGGCTGGCTTTTGAGGGGAGGGGCACCATATTACATCAAAACCGCCCGTTTGGAAGGAATTTAGAGATTTTTTTCGTCCGATTTCCAGGCCGCGTCGCAGATTAGGGCCATTGCGGCGGATCGGGCACGAAGGCACATTTGAGCCGCCAATTTGGGCTGTGTTAGCATCCTAGGTTTTGGCAGGTGATGTTGGGCTGGCCTGTATCCTGCACCGATCCTCTTCTGGGCCTTCTCTTTTTTCACGCCTGCGAAGGAGCCTACTCGTGAAAGTTTATACCGGAGAAAATATCCGTAATGTTGCGATTGTGGGACACGGCCACGCCGGCAAGACCACGCTGGTCTCGGCCATGCTCTATACGGCGGGCGCTACGCCCCGGCTGGGGCGCGTCGACGACGGTTCAGCGACCACTGACTACGACGAAGAAGAAATCGCCCGCAAGATGTCGATTGCCGCTTCCGCCGCCTTCGTGGAATGGGGCAAGACCAAGATCAATGTGATCGACACCCCCGGATTCAGCATGTTCGTCCACGAGGCCAAGATGGTGCTGCCCGTCGTGGATGCGGCCATCGTGGTGGTCGACGGAGTGGCCGGCGTGGAAGTAGTAACCCAACGCGTGTGGAACGACTGCGAAGAATACAAGACACCGCGGCTGATCGTAGTGAACCGCATGGATCGCGACCGCGCCAATGCCGAGCGTGTGCTGGAATCGCTGGTATCGGCATTCGGCCGCGATGTGATTCCGATCGAACTGCCCATCGGCAGCGAGAAGAATCTCAGCGGCGTGGTCGATCTGGTGCGCATGAAGGCGTACACCTACGATCTGGGCGGAAATGGAAAGGGCAAAGAAACCGAGATCCCGGCCCACATGCGGGCGCAAGTGCAGGAAGCGCACGAGCAACTGGTGGAGCTCGTAGCCGAAGGCGACGACAAGTTAATGGAGAAATTTTTTGAAGCGGGAACGCTCGGGGAGGAAGATTTGATTCCGGCGCTCCACAACGCCATTCGCGAAGACAAGCTCTTCCCCGTCGTTTTTTCCTCCGGGCTGGGCAATATCGGCGCCGACCGGGTAATGGATTTCATCGTCGACTACACCCCCGCGCCGTCCGAGCACGAGTGGGTGCAGGGCGAAGCGTCGGCATCGGGCAACGGGGACGTGCCCAAGCGGCACGAAACCGACACCGAGCCGGTTTCTTTGTATGTGTTCAAGACCGTTTCCGACGCATTTGCCGGACGCATTTCGTACTTCAAAGTGTTCTCCGGAGTGCTGAAGAATGAGTCGACGGTTCAGAATTTCTCTCGCAGCTCGGCGGAGAAGCTGTCGCATATTTCCATCATGCAAGGCAAGACCGCGGTTCCGGTCACCGAACTTCACGCCGGCGATATTGGCGCAGTAGCGAAATTAAAAGATACGTTGACCGGAGATACCCTGGGCGACAAATCCGCGCCGATTCTGTATCCGCGAGTCAAGCTGCCGGAGCCGGCGATCACCTTCGCCATCGAGCCCAAGAGCCGTGCCGACGAAGACAAGCTGGGGCCGGGCATCCACAAACTCATGGAAGAAGATGCCATGCTGCGCTTCTTCCGCGATCCGCAGACGAAAGAGTTTCTAATTGCAGGGACAGGGCAGCAACACATCGAGGTCACGGTTTCAAAGCTGAAGAAGCGCTACCACACCGAAGTTGTGTTGAAGGCGCCGAAGGTACCGTACCGCGAGACGATTCGCGCCAAAGCCGATGTGCAGGGTCGCCACAAAAAACAAACTGGCGGCCACGGCCAGTACGGCGACTGCAAAATCAAGATGGAGCCCATGCCGCGCGGCGGCCAGTTCGAATTCGTCAACGATATTTTCGGGGGCTCGATTCCGAAGAACTTCATTCCGGCGGTCGAGAAGGGAATCAAAGATGCCGCTGCTCGCGGCTATCTCGCGGGATTTCCGGTCGTCGACTTCCGTGTGATTCTCTACGACGGCTCGTATCACGACGTGGACTCGAACGATCTGTCGTTCCAAATGGCCGGCCGCATCGCCTTCAAGAAAGCCATGGAAGTGGCCAAGCCCACGCTCCTGGAGCCGATCATGAATGTCGAAATCACCGTGCCTGACGATTTTGCCGGTTCCATCATGGGCGACCTCAACAGCCGCCGCGGCCGCATCCAGGGCATGGACAACAAAGGCGGCAATACCGTGGTGAAAGCCGAAGTCCCCATGGCCGAGATGCTCACCTACGGCGTCGATCTGACCTCAATGACGCAAGGCCGCGGCAGCTTCAACATGGAAATGCACCACTACGACACCGTGCCCGGCCAACTGCAGGAAAAGATTATTGAGAAGGCTAAGGCGGAGCGGGGCGAGGTTAAGGAAGAGGAAGAGTAGAGACCTCTATTTCGCGGGCGGCCTGGATCCTTCTTTTCTTGAAATTTCGTCAACCAGCCCGTATATCGTCAGCAATGCTTACCTTATCTTCATCCCCTGCGGGTTGGCCAGCCTCGCCTGCCCCTCATCAAACGTCCGGAAGCTTTCCGCTTTGATTTGAAGCGCGACGGTCTTCCTGCATTACCCTACGGCGGCATGAATGAGGATATCCGTGCCAGCAAAATCGGTACCCTTGGCCAGCAGCGCTTCGCCCGTCGCTTTCGCCAGGGCGTAGGAAAAGCAATCGCCGAAATTCAGGCCCGCCGCGTGACGGCCTCTTCCGTACTTGTGCCATGCCGAGCGGGCGAGGTCTGCTAGTTCAGCGTCGATCGGAACAATCTTTATCTGGGCGCGGACGAGAAAGAGATCGAACTCCCGGCCTGCGCCGCCGCCCCTGCGGCCCTCGATCACCATGCCTGCTTCGAGGACGGTGGCGGCAGAGATGAGTCGGCTGCTCGCGGCGACAATGGCGTTACGGAATGCGTCGCGCTCCGGCTCGTGAAAAAAGATTGCCGCCAGGGCCGAAGTGTCAATGACCATTGCTCATTTGTCTCAGGCTAATTTGCCTCACGACGGAAGGCCATCTTGGTCATAGCCGATAATCTCATCGGGAGTGCGGGTATCGAGGTCGGGCATGGCGTCGACGCGCTGTAGAATGTCGTCGATTTGCGCCGTGAGCGCCTGACTCCTGCGATTGTTATTCAGGCGCTCGAGGCGCTCCTCCAAGGCTTTCTGGATGGCAGCAGTCAGGCTCTCGCCGGTTTTGGCTGCGATCTCTCGGGCCAGATGCTCTGTCTCTATACTTTTGATACTAAGGGCCATATCGTCATGATTATAGCATTATAGATCAAAGTATAGAAGCCTTTCCTACGCTCTTGGAGTTTGACCATACAACATGAAAAGCCTTAGGAGATCTTCATCCCCTGGACCTTGGCAAGCCTCCCCTGCCGCTCGTCAAATGTCCAGAATCGCTCGGCCTTGAGTTCCAGTGCGCAGGCGACGTGCAGTGTGTCGAGTGTTCTCATCCAGAGCTTCGGGCCGTATTCGTGAGCGAGCTTGCTGCATACTTCAAGAGCATCCTCCGGAATTGGCACGGACAACCAACGCCCTGCAGTGCGGTGTTCTTCCAGCTTGGCGCTCACACGTTGCGCTTCCGAAAGCGATAGCTCTCCGCGAAAAATGTGCTGGCCAATGACGTGCTCCCACTCGGCACTGTGAAGCGGCGTAAACCACAAGGCAGGGGCAGAAGCGATTCGCGCGCGGGCTTCACGCGAGTGCCCGTCGTTCAGGTACAACGAAACGAGAAAGCTGGTATCCGGATATATGCTCAATAACGCCCACGCTCCCTGATCACCAGGTCCGAGCCGGACAGCTTACGGTCACCAAAAATCTCCCTCGCAATCGCCTCGAAGTCAGGCCAATTCCCCGATGCCGCAGGTGCATTCTCCGGAATTATCCGTCCTATGACTCGATCCCGCTCGCGCAGTTCGACCGTCTTTCCCGCCCGCAACCAGGTTTTGAGCTTCTTCGTGTCGCGCAGTTGGCGCATGTTTATGGACGGCATGGATGCAATGTGACACATAACGTGTCACGCGTCAAGGGTGGCAGATTGTCAATGGCTTACATGAAGAGGGGTTCCCCGCTCGCTTTTGCCAACGCGTAGGGAAAGCAATCGCCTTAGTGGAGGCCTGCCGGAACCTGCTGCATAAAAGGCAATGTGACACAATATGCGTCACATTCAAAGACGCACCAGCGTCCTACTCCGCGGCCGCTTCTTTCTCGATTACCACTTTCAAATGCGCGGTCACGTCCTTGTGCAGTTTCACGGGAATCGTGAACTCGCCCACGGTCTTGAGCGGATCGTGGAGTTGAATCTGCCGCCGGTCAAGATTGATTCCCTTTTTCGCGATGCCGTCGGCAATGTCGCCCGAAGTGACCGAGCCGAACAACTGATCGTGCTCGCCCGACCGCCGCTGGAACGACACTGAGAGCCCCTCAAACTGCTTGGCCAGCTCCTCGGCCTGAGTCTTCTCTTTGGCCGAGCGCCGCACCGCCGCCGCCTTCATCTGCCCGATGACGGCCTTGTTGCCCGCCGTAGCCTCGATGGCCAGCTTGTGCGGCAAAAGAAAATTGCGCCCGTACCCCTCGGCAACCTTCACCACGTCGCCTCGTGCGCCCAGTTTGTTCACGTCTTCTTTGAGAATGACTTCCATGATAGCTCCTGGCTTCTAGCTGCTAGCTTCTAGCCAACCTAACGCCTCTGCTTTAGCTGGAGGCTAGTAGCTAGACGCTGCTTTTTTACGATGCCCTTCCCGCAAACGGCAGCAGCGCGATATTCCGCGCCTGCTTGATGGCCACAGCCAGCCGGTGCTGATGCGGCGAGCAAACGCCGGTCAGGCGCCGCGGCACAATCTTGCCGCTCTCGGCCACGAACTGCCCCAGCAGTCGGTAATCTTTGTAGTTGATGTCGGCAATTTTCTCGGTGCAGAACTTGCAAACTTTCTTGCGCCGGAAAAATTTCCGTCCACCGCCGCCGCCTTCGCGCGGAGGTCCGCCGGGACCACGTCCGCCACCGCCGAATCGCGGACGATCTCCACCCGGTCTTCCGCCGCCGCCTTCACTCGACCGCGGCCGCTCACTCGGGGCCGCTTGCTGCTCTGGTGCTTTCGTCTCGTCTGCCATAACTCTCCTTAAACTCAGTGGCCAGTGATCGAACGATCAATGGCTGGTCAAATCTTGATGCCTGCAATCCAAATTATGCCGTGGCTGGAGCTTCCGCCGCAGGCGCTGCTGGAGCTTCGGCAGGAGCCGCCGGTTGCGCACTCACTTTCTTCTTCGCGTCGCGCAGTTTCTTGATCTTGTCCAGCCGCTTGTGCTCCTCATCTACGCGCACGGTGAGGAACTTGATCACTGGCTCCGTGACGCGCAACCGGCGCTCGAGTTCGTGCATGACCGGGCCACCCCCCTCAATCACCATCAGGACGTAGAGTCCGTCGTGAAAGCGGCGTACTGTGTAGGCCAAGCGGCGCTTGCCCATTTTTTCGACCTTCTGCACCGTTCCGCCCGTTGGCGGGACGACCGCTGACAGCGTCGAAATTAGTTTGTCCAGATCCTCTTCCGTCATATCCGGCCGGACAATGAACATCAGCTCATAAGTACGATTCATTCTCTTCTCCAAAGTCTCGATCTAGGCGAGCTGCGCAACGCGCGTTTAGGTCGCTTCCTTATCGTCCGGCTCTCTGCGGTTGAACTTATTCATCGCCGCTGCCGGACCTTCTCTTAAAATCATCTTCAGCGCTTCTTCAGTGGTGTCGAGCATGCCGTCGACAACTGCCAAATCAGCCTTGCGCATCGGAGCCAGCAGGTAAGCTGCGCCATCCCCAACTTTCCGTTCCGGGGCTACGCCGATCCGAATGCGCAGGAAATCCTGCGTATCCAGCGCGCCGATGATCGACTCGATGCCGTTGTGCCCCGCCGAACTCCGCCGCGTATGAATCCGCAACGTGCCCAGCGGAAAGTCCAACTCGTCCTGAATCACAATCAGGTCCGACTCCGGCTTCGCTTCGTACTCCCTCATCAGTTCCCGAACCGAAACGCCACTCAAATTCATGAACGTCTCAGGTTTGGCCAGCAACACCATCTGATCGGCGATCACCGTCCGCGCGGTGAGAGCCCGGCACTGCCGGTTTCTAACCTCCACTCCCAGGTTGCCCGCGATCCGATCGATCGCCAGAAATCCCAGGTTGTGCGGCGTGAACTGATACTCGATTCCGGGATTGCCGAGACCAATGATCAGTTTCACTCAGGAGATCCTTCGCTTAGGATGACAGCGGCGGACTCAACCGCCCGCCAAGCGCTGTCACTTCTTCTCCTTCTTCTCGCCCTTTTCTGGAGCAGTCTCCGCTCCCTCGTCCTCGGTCTCCTGCTTGCCCTTCTTGATGACTTCGGGTTCGGCCGGAGCTCCAGCTTCTGCAGCGACGGCCTCTGGGGTCGCGACCACTTCTTCCTTCACAGAGGTGACGTGTGCGACTGGTTGATTCGCGTCCGTCAAGAACTTCAATTTGTCTGAATGTGGCAGGTCCGACACGCGTAGCACCTTGCCGAAGGTGAGCTGGCTCACGTCAGCCTCGATGTGGCTCGGAATATCTGCCGGCAGGCACTCAATTTCCAGTTCACGCAGCATCTGCTCGAGGATGCCGCCTTCCTGCTTCACTCCCGCAGCCTCGCCGATCAGTTCGATGGGCACGCTGACGCGCAACACTTTGTCGAGGGCGATGCGCTTCAAATCGATGTGCAGCAGCTTGCCCTTGATCGGCTCATACTGCCAGTCAACGATCATGGCCTTCGTCTTTTCGCCGTCCATGGCGAGATCGAAGATCGTGTTGTGGCCGGTATTCGAGTTCAGAATCCGCGTGACCACTCGAGGATCGACGCTAATCGAGCGCGAGTCCTTGCCCGCTCCATAGACCACAGCTGGGATCTTGCCGTCGCGCCGCACGCGCTTGGCTTGGTTCTTTGTCCCCGCTTCTCTCGGTTGCGCTTCCAGAACATTTGTTTCCAATGCAGTCGCCATAAATTTCAGTTCCTGTCTAAAGAATGACTAAATAAACAACTTACTGACCGACGTTTCTTCGTGATTTGCCTGAATCGCCCGGCCAATCAATCCTGCAATCGAGAGGACCGAAATCTTCCCTCCCTTTTCTGTGCGCGCCGCGTCCGCTTCTGGAGTCAGTGGGATCGTATTCGTAACCACGATCTCCTTAATCACCGACTTCCGTATGTTCTCCACTGCGGGCCCGGACAGCACCGCGTGCGACGCGCACGCGTACACCTGAGTCGCGCCGTTGTCGACCAGAGCGGCTGCCGTCTTCACCAGCGTCCCGGCTGTGTCGATCAAATCGTCGATGATTAGGCAGGTCCGATCGCGGACGTCACCGATCACGTGCATCACTTCCGCCACGTTCATCTCTACCCTGCGTTTGTCGACAATCGCCAGTGCCGCGTCCACTTTCTTCGCGAAAAACCTGGCCCGCTCCACGCCACCCGCATCCGGCGAAACAATCGTCAAATTCGGCAACGCCAGCTTGCGAAAGTGGTCCACCAGCACCGGCGAAGCGAATAAATGATCCACTGGGATATTAAAAAATCCCTGCAACTGCGGCGTATGCAAATCTACAATCAGCGCGCGATGCGCTCCCGCGGCGGTCAGCAGATCCGCCACAAGCTTCGACGAGATCGGGCTTCGCGGCTTATCTTTACGGTCCTGCCGCGCATACCCGAAGTACGGGATTACAGCCGTGATGCGCCGCGCCGAAGCGCGTTTCAGTGCATCAATCAGCAGCAGTAGCTCCATCAGGTGCTCGTCCACCGGACGGCAGGTCGGCTGCATGATGAAAACATCCGCCCCACGCACATTCTCCTGAATCTGGACGTAGCACTCGCCGTCGGCAAAGCGTGTTACCTGCGCCTGCCCGCGCTGCATCCCGAGAAAGTGACAAACTTCGTCGGCCAGAGGCTCGTTCGCTGTGCCGCTGAAGATCTTGAACTTCTCATCGGTCCGCGACCGCTGTTTCCGTTCCGGCTTTTCGTCGGTCACTGGCGGACTCTTTTTTTCAATCTTCTCAGTCTTGTCGGTCGGCGTGACTAAAGTAGCCATGGTGGTATCTGGGCTCCTGGCCTTCAGTTCTTACCGTTTTTCGCGAGCTTCAGTTGTCAGCGGTTTTTCTGGCAACTGGGTACCGGCAACTTGCCATTCCATTTCTGGCTGGGCCGCTAGGATTCGAACCTAGACAAAGTGCTCCAAAGGCACTTGACCTACCATTAGTCGACGGCCCAATAAAACAACTGTTGATGGTGAGTTGTTGATTGCCCCGCAACGCGGGGGACTCTATTTTCATTCAACAATCAAAAATCAACAATCAAAAACTCTCGTCGACCGAACCGATCCCTGCTGACCCCTCCCGCATTTACCCGGCCCGCACGTCTTACCTGGCAACTACTCGTCGCCAATAAGCTGCGCGCGTCAGCGTCACTGTCGCTTGCGCCGCCCATCCAACCTTCTGCAGCTTGCGGACCGCCGAAACCGCAGCTTGCCGAGAGCCGAACAGCCCGTACAGGGTCGAGCCGGAACCCGACAGAGACGCATATTTCGCGCCCGCGCGCACCAACGCTCGCTTTGCCTCGCCTAGCTTGGGATACTCAGGAAAGACGACTTGTTCGAAGTCGTTCTCGATCCCAGCTCGGTCAAGCCGGAGAAGCGGATTCCCGGCCCGGCCCCTTCTTTCCAAAAGCCTGGAAGGGGCACTGGAGTACAACTCGCTCAACCACGCCGACAAGCCATGGCCAAGCTCAACCATTCTACCGGAGGGAGCAGATGCGGTCAATTTTCGTTCGGTGGCAATCATCTCTGCCTTTTTCTCCAGGGACAAGCCCTCGGGCAGCACCTCGAGAAAGCTCCTTACTTCAGCCATGTGCTCACGGAGAGTTAAGTGAACGGTCTCAACGTCGGAGGCCAGACGATCCCACCCCGCAAATGCCTTTGGCGTCGATACCCCAACCTCCGGAGTCACCACCACACATGCCGTCGCCGGGAAATCTTGAAGCGGATATACCTGCTCTCCGCGTCCTACTCCCAAGACCGTCCCGCCGACCAGAAAGAGCGGCAGATCGGACCCAACCTCCGCCGCGATCCGCAGCCTCTCCGCCGCTGGCAGATTTTTTCGGAGCGCTCGCTCCAACCCGAGCAGCGTCGCCACCGCGTTCGCCGAAGCTCCGCCCAGTCCTCCCTGCACCGGAAGGCGCTTTTCGATTTCGATGATCACGCGTCCCTTGGCACGCAAAGCCGCCATCGCGCGCTCCACGATGCGATAGCAGGTATTCGACTCATCCCGAGGTACTCGCGTATCTGCGCAGTGAATTTCAATTCCGCTGCCGCGCCCAATGCTCACCCGAATCACATCATGCAGCCCGATCGTCTGGTAGACGGTTAACAGCTCATGAAATCCGTCGGGCCGCGCGGGACCAATGCGCAATCCGAGGTTGATCTTCGCGAACGATCGCACAGTTGCCGTCATGGATGGATGATTGTAAGGCGTTGGCAGAAGATTTTTCGAGTGTTCGACCTCAAAGACTGCGCTAAGCTGATGAACCGTGACGCCGTTCAACCCATGGCGCTTGTTGCCCCTGTGGCGCGAAATTCTGTTCCCAATCATGGCCACTGCCGCCGCTGCCTGGACGTGGTTCAAGTTCCGTCACGCTCACTCATGGCCCTCAGCCCAAGGCACCGTCAGTAGCGCACACGTCAAACGCGGCAAGGACGTATATACACAACCGTGGGTCGCAGATCTCATCTATACCTACGTCGTGAACGGTGAGTATTATTCGGGGTCGTATCGCCTTAAGGCCCGCAGTGAGCGTCGGGCGGAACAAAAGGTCGAGGGCTGGAAAGGCAGAATGATCGTGGTCCGGTATTCGCCGGATCATCATGATGTTTCGACGCTGCTGAAGGCCGACCAGCCCGGCGGACAACTGGGCAACTGACTTTGCGGTCGCCGTGCTATGCTTTCCGGCGTGCCAGACGCTCTGTCACTGCGAAATTCGGATCCCCCTCGGCATGCTGCGTTAGTCCGCGCGACCCACTGGATCACCGCAATCTGCTTCTTTGCTCTGCTCATCAGCGGAGCTGAGATCGTGGTTTCTCACCCACGCTTCTATTGGGGTGAAACTGGCAATGTGGGGACTCGTCCGCTGTTCAAGATACCAATTCCGTCTTCACGGTCTAGAGTTCCGACCGGTTATGGCTACGTCCTGCCCGACCAGAATGGTTGGAGCCGGTATCTCCATTTTGAGGCGGCTTGGGTCGCGGTAATCACCGGGCTCATCTATGCCGCGTGGGGTCTGTGGACCGGCCACTTTCGCAGCAACTTGTTTCCTGCCCCGTCGGACAGGACGTGGCAGTCGTTCTGGCGTGTGATCGCGAAACACATTCGCTTTAAGAGACCGGAGAAGGCCGAAGCTTTTTCCTACAACGTGGTGCAGAGGAGCGCTTACCTGGTCGTGATCTTCGTCCTGTTTCCGCTCGTGATCTGGACGGGCCTCGCATTGTCCCCGGCCTTCAATTCAGCCTTTCCGGCGGCCGTCAATGTGCTCGGAGGGCGGCAATCGGCGCGCACCCTTCATTTTTTTGTCTCTGCGTTTCTCCTGCTCTTCCTCATCGTTCACATCGCGATGCTGGTGTTGGCCGGATTCATGAAACGCATGCGGCCGATGATCACCGGCAATGTCACGGCTTCCGAGGAACACGTATGAACAAGATTTCGCGCCGCAAGTTCTTCACTGCTGGCATTGCCGCTACCGCAGGAATTTCAGGCGTAGCGGTCGCCGCTAAACTCGCCCAGCGCTACGGGCTGGTCCCGCCCGACAGCGGAGGAATCTACGGCCCTGGCGAAACACTGACCTATGCCGCCCAGCGGCTTTTGACGCGTCATTCGCTCGCACGCGAGTTTCCTCGCAGCATGATTTCGAAGGTTCCTTTCGCCAATGAAATGCCGCCCTTGAGTGATGCCTTCAAAGGGCTACAGGCGGGCGGCTTTGCGGATTGGCGGCTTTCCGTTGATGGAATGGTCGCACGGCCAGTATCGCTTTCGCTCTCCGACCTCAAGAGTCTTCCCGTCCGCAGCCAAATCACTGAGGTTGTATGTGAGGAAGGATGGTCCTACGTCGCCGAGTGGATCGGAACGCCTTTGCAGGATGTCCTCAACGCGGCCGGCGCTTTACCGCAGGCGCGATATGTCGTTTACTACTCCATCGATCCGGACTGGTGGGAGA